>Ga0209345_10000176_pt1 | contig 89181 bp, 74 predicted proteins | sample Cruoilmetagenom7_FD_187294 | JGI IMG/M metagenome (GOLD analysis project Ga0209345, IMG submission 187294) | Oil polluted marine microbial communities from Coal Oil Point, Santa Barbara, California, USA - Sample 7 (SPAdes) (version 2) | ecosystem: Environmental > Aquatic > Marine > Oil seeps ... | reverse complement strand
AGGAAGTTTAAGTTGAACTATGGGCGCATAAATGCGCCTCGTTTAAACTCGCCCTATTGACAACCAGCGACTTATGGGTGACCCCGTTAATTTCGGCTGGCTTTAGTACTTAGTCAGTCTACTCTGCGCTATTAGTTTCAGAGTATAAGTGGTTAGCAATTAAATGTAGTAATTCTCTCAGCCTTTCTTGATTTACTTCTGTCATAGCAATATCTATAGCATCATGCCCATAGTTCGTTCGGTATTTTTCTGCTTCTTTATGCAAGTCTCTGGCAGTTCTAGATCTAAGTTCAATACTTGCTACCTCTTCTTTAGTAAGATATGTGTCAATTTCAATTAATATTACTCCATCGGCCAAATCAAAAATGAGGTTCAGGCAGGCTAAGCCACAGAACGATTTTTTAAGAGTACCCCACCCAGTCTGATACTTACCCGACTTGTATGTCCACTCAAGAAGGAGTTCTCTAATTTCTAATGCCTCTTTATTGCAACCACGCCTATATGCAGCTACAGCAACTTCAAATATATTATCCGTAATATGATAGTTTTCTATATAGGTAATTATTTCTTTATCATCAGGTATCCATGAAAGCACATTCATCAGACGAACAGCGGATCTCCTTAGCATGTCCCTATTATGATCATTACAAGCGTCCGAGCAAGATGTGGCAAAAAATAACTTTGCAACTTGTACAATCCAGTGGACTAGGTCAAATGTAAGCTGAGACTCTTTCTCAATTGCTAGCAATAGCAGTTCTTTTTCAGTTAAATAAAGTTCATCAGCCCATTCTACTAAATGCTTTATAACGTGTTGGCCTACATCTTCGCTGGAATCTGCTTCTAATAAAGCATTAGTCAGCTCTGTCAGCCAAGACAGCAATGAATCATTTCTAGTAACTGAGTAATACGGGCCTAAGCACGTGCTGTGAGTACTCATTAGTGTTACATCAGTTGTCTTTAGGAACATCTTTGCAATCAGCTTGACATGAGCTTTCACCTCCTTAAGCGCATAGCGCACATCCCCTGACTTGCTCTTTATCAATTCGAGAGTCAAGAATGCAAGCTGTTTTACTGCTACTTGAGACACAGGCTGGTAGTTTTTATTAACCGCACCGGTGCAAGCTACAACCGCAATTGTCTTTGAGATAGTGACTGTGTAACTTGGGTTGTCCTGTTTGGAGATTAGTCGAGCCACGATTCCCAAAATCGATGTACCTTCAATCAACACATCAGTCATATCATACGGAATGATACTTTCTACTGCACTTGTCAGATAGCCAGATACCAAATGTGCATGAGACCTTGAGGCATCCGCATCACCATATTCAACGGATAAGTAGAGTTGTGTGAGCTGGAGTAGACTATATAGATTTTGCTCGATGAATTGTTCATCTTTTCGTGAAATAGCTACTTGCACATTCTGCCGCAAATGCTCAAGTGTATTTGTAAGAAAACTGTCAGATGCCAAAGGGTTATCAAATAAGAAATTGTTTGCGAAAAATGTTTTTCCTTTTGTTTTAATATACAACGCATTGATTGCTACTATGCTATTAAGTGAAACTCGTGAAATCTCATGATCGCCATGTTCTGCGTAACGCCTTGAAAAAGTAATGCAATATGAAATCGCCTGCTCAGCGGATGTTGTCCAGTTAGGATGTACCCTAAAATAGGTAACACGATCCATATCGTACTTCCTTCTTATCTCCTCATTCTCTGTTTCAGTATTTACATTTTCTCGAAGTAACGGCGTTGTCCGTTTTACGGCTCTATCCCACATTTTAAAACTCTTTTCCGTATCTGCGACCACTAGTCCTAACTGCATAGTAGGGCTAATTAAAGCAAGCGCTCTGCGATAAGCAAACACAAACAACAGTATTATAAGCAATGAACACCAGACTGTTGCTGTAGTAGCTTTAGCGACCCAAGATTTGTCTGGTATCAGCGATAGCCCAATAATGATAGCCGCTAAGGAGAATGTCGTTACGAATGCTCCAAGCAACTTCAGGTCTGAGCTAAACTTCTTGAACAAGCCATAGGGCATACGCTCAACATTTACCTGCATTGCAAACATAATGAGTGAAAATGCAATCGCTGTAGCGCCGATTAATGCTCCACCAAGAGTAAGAAAAAGCGCTCTGATCGAGTCGAGCTGGCTCTGTTGAGAAAAATATGGTTCGAGATAACTTTGTAGTGCAGGAACAAATAAAGCGGTTATTACCAAGAGTACCGATAAAAGTAACAGCCCTAACCTGCCGCTATATTTTGACTTTACATTCGAAAGCCAGTTCTTTAGAAAGTAGATTCGCTGCCAAGACTTTGCATACCAGATAAGCATCGTCTTTATTAGTTTTGCTTTACTATCCTTGTATTTATACTTCACCTTTTCCCAATGCATATTAACTTCATCCTTCATTCTTAGATGCATAAGCGGGATCAGAGTACATTTTTATTAGTTTCCAGTCCACTTTCTCTCAAACCTCACAAGCTTCATTCCTCCAAACCCTCTGCTCTTCCCTCCAGCGCTTTATAGTTCTCTCATATGGATTGATGCTGAACTGGCCTGCGCAGCCGGAGTGTTCGGCTTTGATGTTGAATTCCTGATAGCGTTTATAGACGCTGGGATGCGGGATGGGATAGCGACTGTGGAGTTCGCTGGTGTAGATGACAATGTCGGGTTCGACTCGTTTGATGAAGGGATAGGTTGAGGAGGTTTTGCTGCCGTGGTGTGGTGCGATGAGTATGTCCGATTTTAGTTTGGCGTAATCATCACTGCTGGCTAACAAGTACTCTGCGTCTTTTTCGATGTCGCCGGGTATCAGAATACTAAAGTCGTTGATGGTGATTTTTACCACACAAGATTGGTTGTTGGCTTTGTCGGAGACGGCGTTTTGTTGACCGTAGAAGAATTCCAGTTTTGCGCCCTCTAACTCTATGCTCTGCCCTACTTCGCATGGCTGGCTGGGTTTGTCATACCAGGAGTCGGCGATAATCCGATTAATGGGAAAGTTATCGATCAGTTTTTTAGCGCCACCAGCATGATCGTTGTCTTGATGGCTTAAGATTAAGGTATTTATGTGGCTGATGCCTAATGTCCTTAAGCTTGGGATAATGTAGCTTGATGCGGCACTGGAGCCGGGGCTGGCATATCCTGTGTCGTATAAAATGGTGCGATTGTTGTTGTGCAATAAAACGGACAGTCCATGCCCGACATCAAAGACTTCTATTGACCATTTATTATCTAATAATTGGTTTTCTGATAATTTGTGTTCGAGTTTTGTGCCGATGAGCATCAATACAATCATTAATGTTGCACAACTGATCAGTGGCATTCGAATCTTGGATAATGGCAAGCAACACAGCAACAATACCAGGAAGATTAATATGGCTATGAAGATTGGAATCTGCGCATCAATGAACAACACTGAAAGAGTTTCTAGAAAGTTACTGTGAATGAGTTGTTCTGCGTATCGAAAGAAGTCACCGACTAACGTATCGAGTTGTTCCAGCGGCCACGCGACACCGAATAGGCTCAAGAGAAAACTCAAGAATATTGCGGGCAAGATAATCACGCTGAAAACTGGAATGACGATGATATTAACAAACATTCCCAAGAAGCTAGCCTGTTGGAAATAAAGCAGCGATGGAATGGCGAGGATCAGGGTAATGCCAAGCTGCAGTTTGATAAGCAGCTTGAGTTTCTGTTTCCAGCCGGGTTTCTGCTGAGTCCTGCCCATCAGAATTAAGCTAATGACCAGTACTGCGATAAAGGTCATCCAGAAGCTTGCGGAAAGAACACTCAGCGGGAATATCAGCAGTACCAGCAACAAGGATACCGTCAGTCCATCATAAAAAGCTGCTCGCCTTTGTAGTAAGAATGCAGAGGCTACCGCGCACCACATGATCAATGCGCGAACGGTCGGAATGGAAAAATCTGCCATGGCACTATACAGAAAGGCAACCAGACAACTGCCTATTAATCCGACCTGAAGCGATGACCATTTTCGACCAATCGACAAGCCTGCTGCCCTACCCCACAAAAAGTTTATCAACCAGAAGCTGACGCCGGCGATGATTGAGATGTGAAGTCCGGATATGGCGATGAGATGACTCAGGCCGAGCTTTTGCAGCAGCTCTCTTTGCTCACTGCTGATGGATGATTTCTCACCAATCAGCAGGGCCTGGAAAACACCAGCAGTGTCGAGCAAACTTAAATGGTCATGGGAATATTGTCTGAATTGATGGATGGGATTGGCTGTTTTGGACTTGAGTTCAAGATAGTCGTCACGCACATAACCGCGCCCATCAATGCCCTGTTCGAAATAAAAGCGTTCCAGATCGAAGCCTGCCATATTGACTGGCCCATGGATCGGTTTGAGCTTAACCTGCATTTGCCATACTTGACCTAATCTGAAAGGACATTCAGATTGATAGAACTTTAATCGGATCATCTTGCCTAACAGGATGTCGTGATCGGCTTGCTTGATATGAGCCTTGAACTGACAATACTCGGGATAAATCGCTGGTAATCCAATAACCTCGGCATCTATAATGTGCGCCTGATTGTTAAAGGGCTCCGGTATTTGGCGTTGTAACTGGCAATAAGAGTTGCTGCAAGTCCATACAATTCCAAGACAGATGCCACCAATTGCTAACAGTGTTGTTTTAACAGCTGTCGGTAAATTTGTTAGGATGGCTTTAGCGGTTACCCACATACCGATGACTGCGAGTATCAACATAAGTGTTGATAAGATGATTGAATCAAACGATAAGCTTGGAATGAACAGTATAGAGCAACAGCCTGCCAAGAATGCCAGCGTCCATGTCAACATAATGGATAGTCCTTATCCTGATTGTTATAAAAGTGCTAAGTGGTAATTAATGCCCCGCAAAATTTTTAAAAAATATTTGCCTGATCATAAAAAGATTAAAGGTAAACGCTACATGAAAGTGTTCGGTAACCTGATCCATGACCCGGGTTTATGGCATATTAACCGCTATAGCGCGTCCGGTGCTTTTGCAGTAGGTTTGTTCTGTAGCTTCCTGCCCATTCCTTTTCAGATGGTCGTCGCCGCAGGGCTGGCTATTTATTTCCGAGTTAATTTACCACTTTCAGTTGTCCTCTGTTGGACAACCAACCCCGTCACTATGGTGCCAATGTTCTACTTTGCTTATAAAACTGGTGCCTGGATTCTCGGCGTTCCGCCCAATGATTTTTCTTTCGAACTCAGTTTTGCATGGCTTCAGTCAGAACTGATTCATATCTGGAAGCCTTTCCTGCTCGGTTGCTTAATTTGTGGCGGTACCCTTTCTTTCATTGGCTATCACACGATTAACCTGTTCTGGCGCTATCATGTGGCTCGTGCATGGCGAGCTCGTCAAGCACGCTGGAAAGAGAAATTACTACATACTCTGCATCTTGATCAGCTGGGTAAAAAAGATGATGACGAAAAAGCACCCGAATCAGACAAAGAGTCCTTCCGCGAAAAGCATAACGACCATCGTAACGATTAAACGGGATTATGCCAAACCGGATAGTTAGGCTCTGTACGAGATTGGCTATAGTTCCTTTAAGAAATGTCCATTAGTGTTAAACACAGCAACTAGAAACATCCCAAATTCGAAAAGTCGTTAACTTAAGCTGGCTTGTTATTAAATCGAGTATTGTCATTCACCACAGGGACCAGCGGGAATGCCATTGGTGCACTTCCTATGGTCGCCCACGAAGGTGGGAATCCACAAAATTTTCTATTAAAAGAATAGACTCCCGCCTTCGCGGGAGTGACAAGAACTAGAGTAGTTCGTTGTCTTTTGGACCGAGCAGCTCACCCCTCGGTCGCCTTTTGTTTCGTAAAGATGACAAGACTTTGGGAGATATTGCTTTCGCAGGGTTCGTCAGAAACGATGTATAAAAAAGCCGCTCATGGCGTAAACCAGAGCGGCTTTTTTAATTCTATAATGACTTACTCAATCGCCATCAAGTGGCCATCTTCAAGCTTTAACTGTCGTTGCATTTTTGAAGCTAACTCTAAATCATGAGTCACAGTAATAAAAGTTGTACCCATTTCCTGATTGATTTCGCACATTAAGTCATACACTTTCAATGCCGTTGCATGATCGAGATTACCGGTTGGCTCATCCGCTAAGACACAAACGGGCTCATTGGCTAAAGCTCGGGCAAACGCAATTCGTTGCCGCTCACCGCCTGATAGTTCAGATGGTTTGTGTGTCTCACGATTGGTGAGACCGACTCGCTCGATTAAAGCGGCTGCTTTGCGATACGCTTGATCACGGTTAATGCCTCGAATGACCAGCGGCATGGCAACATTTTCCAGCGCCGTAAACTCGGGCAACAAGTGATGGAATTGATAAACAAACCCAATATTCATGTTGCGGAATTCGCCTTGAGCCTTTGGTTTTAGCTTATGAACATCTTGTCCATTAATCAGTATCTCGCCTTTGCTTGGTTTGTCTAATGCTCCGATAAGATGCAACAGCGTACTTTTTCCAGATCCTGAAGCGCCGACAATAGCTAGTTGCTCGCCATGCTCTACTGTCATGTTCAGTGACTCAAGAACAGTGACTTTGCTTGCACCATCCTCATAAACACGACTTAAATTCGTTATTTCAATTAAACGTTCACTACTCATAACGAAGAGCCTCCGCCGGTTGTGTTTTGGATGCTTTCCAGGAAGGATAAAGTGTCGCCATAATGCTAATCACAAAGGCTGATAAACCGATTTTAATCACATCATCAACAATCAGTTCTGTTGGTAAGAAGTTAACGAAGTAAACATCTTGCGGGAATACGCTAACGCCAAATGCTGTTTCAACCCAGTTGACGATATCCGGTAAATTGAGCGCAAGCAGCACACCGAAAAAGACACCGGCCAGAGTTCCAATTAAGCCGTTGATAATACCGCTAGTCATAAAGATGCGTAAGATGGATCCAGGGCTTGCACCAAGTGTCCTTAAGATAGCTATGTCAGCTTGTTTTTCGGTAACCAGCATGACCAATGATGTGACAATATTAAAAGCAGCAACTGCGATGATGAAGGTTAGAAGAATGAACATAATCTTCTTTTCCATATCTATCGCATTAAATAGGGTCTGATGCTGGCGCGTCCAATCAGTCACAAAATAACGGTGATTCAATAAGGTACTGATCTCATCGCTGCTTTGATATACGTTCATCACATTACTGGTTTTAATTTGTAGCGCAGTGACGCCTTCTTGGCGAAGCAATTGAGCAGCATCGTCCATATGCACAAAAGCAAGAGTTTTATCAGCTTCGGAGCGAGTTTCAAAAATACCCGTCACGGTAAAACGTTTAGCACGCATACTGAGTCCTGCGACAGAAACTCGAGTTTCCTTAAGAATCAGTAGAGAGACCTTGTCGCCAATATTGAGACCCAGGCTGCGGGCAATCGAGGCGCCAAGGACAATGTTATACTCACCCGCTTTAATATTATCGAATGAGCCTGTCTGCATATTGTCTTTAACGATAGACACTTCACTGATTTTCTCAGGCATAATGCCCTGCACCATTCCGAATCGCTCACGCCCCTGAAAGCGGAACATAGTTTCAGACTGAACATAAGGTGAAACTCCAATAACCTCGGGATGCTCTTTGACCTTTTCTTCCAGTGCCTGCCAATCATCAATCGGCGCACCTAAGCCTTGCACCAGAACATGCGGCGCCATACCCAGGATGCGATCTCGAAGCTCACGCTCAAAGCCGTTCATGACGGACATGACCGTGATCAAAACCATTACCCCAAGGGCAATCCCAATCATGGAGATTAGTGATATGAAGGAAATGAAGTGGTTGCGGCGTTTCGCTCTGGTATAGCGCAAGCCTACAAATAACGAGAATGGCAGTCGCATCAGCTTATCTGGTCAAACAAAGTTGGCGTCATATTGAATGGTTCACAATTTGGAGTCAAGTTATCGGTTAAAATTATTAAGTTAGTCAGCTAAATTATTGACACAGCAACCTATTTTTTTGATATTCTAAGCAAAATAACGATTAAGGAGTCGTAAGATGAAAGCATTAAAGGGGTTAGCCATCAGCTTATCTTTAGCTGCAACCTTTGGTTTTGGGCTCGCAAACGCCGATGAAGTTCGCGTTCCAATCTCAGAGCAAGGCGCAAAAAGCGGTATTGAAATTCCTAAAAGTGGTATTACTCAAGCATCGGTTGAACAAAAGTACGGTTCTCCACAATCGGTTCATGGCCCAGTTGGCGACCCACCCATTACTAAATGGGTTTACCAAGGCTTCACCGTCTATTTCGAATATGACCGAGTTATTCACACAGTAATTCATCATCAGTAAAAATTAGGTCAAGTGTCAGTCGCTACGACTCCCACTTAGCAAGAAGCTAAAAAGCCACTCGATTGAGTGGCTTTTTTTTGTTTTTATTGATGGGTTACGCTCAAAGAGCTAACCCATCCTATATCCGCGTTATATTAAGAAATACCGTAGGCTGGTGATGCACCCAAGGGGCAGACCCAGCCTACAAATACCATTAAGTCCCTGCTAATTTGGTAGGGGCAGGCCTATGTGCCTGCCCGTTCTATCACCATCTACTACTGCTTCTTTAGCTGTGCCAAGATGTAAGGCGCTACCACCACTGACCAGAACTCTGTTTCAGGCTGGCAGTTTTCTTTAACAAACTCCAACGGCATGCGCTGAATTTTTTCGGAGTCAATCAACGGCTTTATGGCCTCTGCATTATCTAATGATAGGTCTGCTGCACAGTTAATCAGATCCACGCCCTGCTCTATCAGCAGCAAATTCCCTTTAGCAAAAAAGCGTTCAATTTCTTTCCAGGCAACAATGGCTGTTTCGCCATTCAGTTTCATGATCAGCTCTTCTTTGGGCGTTAACTGGGTGAAACTGTCTGTTTGCTGGCTTTTATTGTGTTCAGTCGTGTAGTCTTTACTCATAGTCTCTTATGCCGTCTTTACGCTAATAGATTGTTGTTCAGTTCTAACCATTGGTCACTGTCTTGTACTCGTGTCAGGGAATAATTCAGTGCCTGTCCCTTCATCGCTAACAAGCGATCAGGCGACTTAGGATCGCAGTTAAAATCAAACTGTTCAGCTAGTTGCTGGCCTTCTTTTGGATGGTTACAGACTAGCACCATATCGCATCCTGCCTGAATCGCAGCTTCGGCGCGTTGATAATAACCACCGACTACTTCTGCACCTTTCATGCTCAAATCATCGCTGAAGATGACGCCATCGAAGCCGAGCTGGCTCCGCAAAATATCTTGTAGCCAGATGCTGGAAAAGCCTGCAGGCTGCTTATCAAAAGCCGGATAAATCACATGCGCTGGCATAACCGCCTGATAGTCATTGGCTAATTCGGCAAAAACGCGCATGTCTTCGCCTATAATCTGTTCACGCGGACGTTCATCCACCGGAATATCGATGTGAGAATCGGCTTCTACTGAGCCATGCCCCGGAAAATGCTTAGCTGTAGCGGCCATACCGTAATCATTCATGCCCCGAATAAACTCGCGACCTAATTCGAGCACTTCATCCACTTTGCCTGAGAAGGCTCGGTCACCAATAACCTGACTGATGTTCTTGTTAAGGTCGAGTACGGGTGCAAAACTAAAGTCGATACCAACAGCCTGCACCTCAATCGCTATCATAGCCCCCCATTGATGCGCTTTTCGTTTTGCCACTTCGTGATCAGAGTTTTCAAGTAAAACAGTGCCCATAGCCGGAATAGCGGTAAACCCTTCACGAAAGCGCTGAACGCGTCCCCCTTCGTGATCCACTGCAATCAGAATATCTCTAGCTGCTATTTCACGGATCGACTGGCACAACTCCGCAACCTGTTGCGGCGACTGATAGTTCCGACTAAATAGAATGATGCCGCCTAATAATGGATTCTGTAGCAAATCTCGCTCTCGTGCATTCACCTCTAATCCTTCTATATCAAGCATCAAGGGGCCTATATTCATGATATTCGAACTCCAACACAGGTTTGTTTCAATCAATTGTGTGCAATGGTAACCGATCACAAGCTTTAAGATAACTGCTTGCTTCTAAAATTAGCTAAAAGCGATATAATGCTGAGCTGGTAGCAGTCATAGAGCTAGCCTTTACAGGCTAAGCTCTACAACATAATAAAGATATCAAACATTCACACTTTGGAGTTAAAGGTATAGTTTATGATGAAAATTAAAAGTGCCGTCAGTAGCGCCGTTTTATTCAGTGCGCTGCTTGGTTTGTCGGCTTGTAGCGATGAAGCTGACAAGCAACAAACCAACGAAGCACAGCAGACTGAAGCTCAGGTGACAGTTGCTGATGCTGAAAAATTCGTTGCAGACGCTGAAAAGCGTCTTTCTGAAATCTCTGAGTATGGGGCAAGAGTGGCATGGGTTAACGCTAACTTTGTGACCCACGATACCACTCAGTTGAATGCTAAAGTTGGCGAAGAATACACCAAGTTAGGTGTTGAGTTAGCTAATGGCGCGAAGCAGTTCAATGACCTTGAATTACCTTACGATTTGAATCGTAAGCTTGAAATGATCAAGTTAGGCTTAACGCTTCCCGCTCCTTCAGATGCTGAAAAAACCAAGAAGCTGGCTGAAATCACTTCTAAGTTAGATAGTATTTATGCCAAAGGTAAAAGCCCTGATGATCGTAGTCTTGGCGAATTGAGCGAAGTTCTACGCTCATCGCGCGATCCTCAAGAGCAGCTTGAAGCATGGCTTGGCTGGCGTACGGTTTCTCCAGAAATGCGCCCTCTTTATGAAGAAATGGTGCAAATCGCCAACGAAGGATCTAAAGAGCTAGGCTATAAAGATACTGGTGCTATGTGGCGTTCTAAGTATGACATGCCAGCAGATGACTTCGCTAAAGAAATGGACCGTCTATGGGGTCAGGTTGAGCCGCTTTATGAAGCATTGCATTGCCACGTTCGCGCAGAGCTTAATGAAGAGTATGGCGATGAAGTAGTTGCGCTAGACAAACCTATCCCAGCTCACTTGCTGGGTAATATGTGGGCTCAGCAATGGGGCAATATTTATGACTTGGTAGCGCCTGAAGGTGCGGGCAAAGGTGTCGATTTAGACCCTATTCTTCGCAAGCATTATGGTGTTGATCACGAAGTAGTCACTTATAATGAGAAAGAAAAAGCCGTCAAGAAAATGGTCAAAACGGCTGAGAATTTCTTCTCTTCTTTAGGTTTCGCACCATTACCAGACACTTTCTGGGAACGTTCCTTATTCGTAAAACCTCGTGACCGTGACGTGCAATGCCATGCTAGCGCGTGGAATCTTGATAACCAAGAAGATATCCGCATTAAAATGTGTACGGAAATCAACTCTGAAGACTTCCAGACAGTTCACCATGAGCTGGGACACAACTACTATCAGCGCGCCTATAAGGATCAACCAATCCTTTATAAAGGCAGTGCCAACGATGGTTTCCATGAAGCTATCGGTGATACCGTTGCTCTATCCATCACACCTGCTTACTTGAAGCAGATTGGCTTAATTGAGCAAGAACCTGATGCGGATGCTGATATTGCTTTATTGATGCGCTCAGCAATGGATAAAGTAGCGTTCTTGCCATTCGGTTTAATGGTAGACAAATGGCGCTGGCAGGTATTTAGCGGCGAAGTTTCGGCTGCTGAATACAATCAAGGTTGGTGGAACCTACGTACTCAGTATCAAGGTATCGCCTCGCCAGTAGAACGCACTGAAGCTGATTTCGATCCAGGTGCTAAATACCACATCCCTGGTAATACACCCTATTCTCGTTACTTCTTAGCGCACATCCTTCAATTCCAATTCTTCCGTGATATGTGCGAAATGGCTGGTAACGAAGGTCCACTTCACCGCTGTTCTTTCTACGGCAACAAAGAAGTCGGTGCTAAGTTAAACGCTATGCTGGAAATGGGTGCGAGTCGTCCATGGCAAGATGCTTTAGAAGCTATGACTGGGCAGCGTGAAATGGATGCTACTGCGGTACTTGAGTACTATGCGCCATTGAAAACCTGGTTAGATGAGCAAAACAAAGATCGTAACTGCGGTTGGTAATGTGACTCTCGCAGTAACTAAAAAGGCGCCATTTGGCGCCTTTTTAGTCTATTGCTCATTCATTTAACAGCTGTAAGAATTCGTTTGGTTTTTACCTAATTCTTTCGAACGATACAGCGCTTTATCTGCTTCTGCCAATAGTTCTGTTTCATTAATCCTTCGGTTTCCCAAACAAGCAATACCAATACTGATGGTCACCGAATGCTCTGTTCCATCTGGAGCAACGAATTTTTCTTGAGCTACCTGAGTTCTGAAACGCTCCATGGCATTCTTGCCAGAATCAAGAGGAGTTTCTGGTAATAAAACTGCAAACTCCTCACCGCCAATTCGTGCGTAATAATCAATATCACGGCAGCTTTCTCGCATAATTTGCGCTAAGCGTACCAATACTCGATCACCAAAATCATGCCCATAAGTATCATTAATCGTCTTAAAATCATCAATGTCCCAAATGACTGCACAATAGGTATGCCTGAGTCGGAGTGAGCGATGATGCTCTTTTGTTAGAGCAGGCATGAAAGCGCGGCGATTGGGTAAGCCAGTTAATACATCGTGCTCAGCAGCAAGCTTCCAGCGCTCTCCGGACTCTTTGGCCAGACGCATCTGGTATTGTTGTAAAGCCAAGCCAAACACCGTAATAGCGCAAGCAAAAGTAAAGGCCATTAATTCAAAGGCTGTAGCCTGATCGGTACTGGCAACAAATGGCCCCAAATCAAAATGAGTAGCGGTGATAAGACAGATAAAAGTTAAAGTGCTAATACTGGCAACTGTCAATAACCTAACTTCGAAACTCATAATAACTAAAACAGGTAAAATCAAATAGATAATGGCTGGGTATCGACCTAATCCCAAAAAAATAATAACAACAATGAGTAACAACGAAGCGCACAGGCTTAATGAAGGTTTTTTAAAAAATACAGGGTCCAGTTTCAGACTATTATAAACTTGGTAAACCATCAACATACCCAAAGAATTCGCTAGCAGTAAACTGATAAAAAATTTCTCAAGTTGATGGCTAAGTAGATAGCCCCCCGCCCATAAGTTACTGGTAATGATAGCCGCTGTTATTACCGGAGGAATGATGCAAACCCACCAGATGAACTTAGACAAACTTTTTGGATTGACAACACCCTTGGGCAGGAACTTCACAAACAACAACAAGGCGATAAAACTTTCGGCACCATCAGCCAGTGCTGAAATTAAGGTATGCAACTTAGGCATTGCGACCGTATTAACGTTCATCCCCGGAAGATTAACGTAATAAGCAACAATCACAATAAAAGGTACAGCCTTCCAGCCCCAATGCAAACACATTAAAAAACCAATGCCTGAGGGGAGCCAAAGCAGGCTGATATTACTGGGAAACAAGGTAAACAGGCTCATACCAAAGCGAGCGCTGGCATAATAAGCTGCGACTGACAGTAGGAGTAAAATGATTGAAAAGAGACTGGTGCTACGCTTCCCTACTCTTAAATTCTTACTACCTTTATTATGAATTTCTGTTAAGTATGATTTTATTAGCATAATTCCCCATCCATGCCCTGCCTAATTTACTTGATCAGGCAAGGATAGACAATAAAAACTGTATGTTTTTTGTGCAGGAATTGCTAAATATTTTTATATCACATAAAGGTAGATGGCAAGGAAATGACAAACGGCGCCACCTAATACAAATAGGTGCCAGATAGCGTGGTTGTAAGGGATTTTCTTATCGGCTGCGTAGAATATCGTTCCTAAGGTATAGGACAAGCCTCCAGCAAATAGAAGCCAAAGCGCCGGGGGCGGTACTTTTTCCAGCATTTCTTCTGCCGCAACGACGATCACCCACCCCATCAGGATATAGGTGATCAATGACACTCTGGGGAATCTCTGTTTAAAGGCGACCTTGAAGATGACTCCGAAGAATGCCAGCCCCCAGATTACACCAAATAGAACCCAGCCCCAGACACCGTTTAAACTAACCAGAACAAAAGGCGTGTAGGTACCGGCAATTAAGAAATAAATGGCGCAATGGTCGAAGGTTTGAAAAACCTGCTTAACCGACTCTGGCTGGAAGCTGTGATAAAGGGTTGATGACGTAAACAATATCACCAGGCTGATGCCGTAAACAATCGAACTGGCTAGCTTCCAGCCATCATCAAGCTGAACCGATGTCATAATCATCATGGTCATGGCAGCAACGCTTAGCAAAGCACCAATTCCATGGGTTAAAGCATTGGCAATTTCCTCGCCAATACTATAGGTGTGCTCAGTTAATTCAACGTCTAGATGTGCAATATGATGATTTGTAGAACTCTCTAGATTGTTTGACATAGGGTGCCTTTGTTCAGATCCGACCAGATTGGTGACATCTTCCCTGACATTGGCCACAAGGTCAATAGTTCAGCGTACACTTGTTAGTTGAAACGTGAAAAAGATTCAGAGTCAGGCGGCTAGAAACTGTTGATAGAACTGATTAGCGGGGACTGGCGAAGCCAACCAAAAGCCTTGCGCCTGGTCGCAGTCGTATGAAGAAAGTAAGTCGGCAATATGCTGATGCTCGACCCCTTCAGCAACCACGGATAGTCCGAATAAATGGGCAATCTTGATAATCTCGGCAACCAGAGAATGCTGAATTTCGGACTCTTCAAGTGAACGAATAAAGGAGGTATCAATCTTCAACTGCTGCACAGGTAACTTCATCAAGTAATTAAATGAAGAGTAGCCCGTTCCAAAGTCATCAATTGAAATTCCAACGCCAAAATCATTAAGCGCCTGCATCCGCGTAATGGCATTATCAATATCAGAAATAAAGGCCTGCTCAGTAATTTCGATTTCTATATTTCTGGCGCTGACATTGTACTTCTTGACGTATTTTTGTAAGTCTTTAATCAATTCACCATGTTGAAAATAGCGTGGACTGACATTGATGCTTACCGGACAGGAACACTCACAATCTGACTTCCACTGCGACATATCTCGACAGACCTGCGCAATGACCCATTGGCTGATTGGAATGATCAGGCCATTAGACTCTGCTTCGCTGATAAACTCAGCTGGACTCATTAAAGTCTCGTGATTATTCCAGCGTATGAGTGCTTCAACACCCACTATACTTTTATCAGACAGTGAGAATTTAGGCTGATATTCGAGAAAAAATTCATTATTGCGCAAGGCACGGCGTAAAGATGTTCGCATTGATAAACGGTATTTTGAGTAGCTTTCTAAGTGATTTGAATAAAAGCTATAAGTGTTTTTACCCTGCTTCTTTGAGTTATACATAGCCATATCTGCTTTCTTCAAAAGGTCCTCGGCTTCTGACCCATCTTCTGGATAGATCGCAACCCCCAGCGATGGAGTGATATAAACCTGATTTGCGCCTAGTGAAACCGCAGAGTCAAGAGCATGTAAGATACGATCAAGAACATTCACAATCGCGTCTCGGTCTTCAACATCTTCAAGCATAATCACAAACTCGTCACCGCCTAACCGAGCAAAAGTGTCATGCTCACGAAGAGCAACCAAGATCCTCTTTGCCACTTTCCGCAACAATAAATCGCCTTGCGCATGACCAAATGTGTCATTGACCGTTTTAAATTCGTCTAAATCGAGAAAAATGACAGCGAGATAATCTTCTTTGCGCTTTGCCAGATCCAGTGCATGCTCTAGCCGTTCGAAAAAAAGTGTTCGATTGGGCAAGTTCGTTAGTTCATCGTGGTATGCCAGATAACGTGCTTCACGCTCTTTCAACTTAAGCTCAGTGATGTCTTTAATAGTCCATACTAGCCCTTGAGTCTGACCATCGAGCTCCAAAGCTTTTGCCTTACACTCAAAAAAACGACCGTCATTATGCTCTATCAGAATATTATCACTGTCTTCTTGTTTGAGTAGGGTTTTGCGGATCTGGTTGATGACGATTTTGGGGTTGTTGATATTGTGCAGTAAATAGCGACAGATTTTACGATAACTTAAAGATTGGAATTCCACGGCTGACATTTCAAGCATATTGAGTGCAGTGTCATTATAGGCAGTAGGAATACCGTCAGAATTAACCTGCACGATGCCATCATAACCGGCGTCCATGGTAACTCTAAGTTTACGAATACTTTGCTCAAGTTCAGCTTTAACTTGTTCAAGTTCGGCTAGTTTATTTTGCATCTGATTGAATCTATCTCGTGACTCGCCAGAATTTAACGTCAAAGAATCTTCATACCAGCGACGTTCTTCCTCAGCCCTTTTGTAAGCCTGATCAATCGCCTTGAGAAACTTGTCAGGAACAAGCTCTCTATCACCCTTTAGGTAATTTTGAATTTGACGATTTAACAGCTTATGCATGGCTACCTCTGAGTGAACTTTTTAGAGGTGGAAGATTGGTTGGGATAATAAGTTTTGATGAAAGTACTGCTCTTTTGAAATACAAAGGTACGCTGCAATAAAAGATAAGAGGCAACAGCAATCCAGGCAAGCGCTGTTGCAAGCTCAATAGAAATAGGCAGTGAATCCGTTATCCAAGCCATAGAAATAACCCAACAAAAAGTCCGTATATAGGTTATTTCTACCACTTCAAATTTGCATTGTCAATTTAACAAAGAAATAAGAAATCTCTATTTTAAAGCATTCCAAGCAATGCATATTTGCATTGCTTTCTATTAAATATCGAATGCTAGCTCTGTTCCTTGACGGATAGCCCTTTTTGCATCTAGCTCTGCGGCCACATCGGCTCCACCAATAAGGTGTACAGGAACGCCTTTTTGAGTCAGTTCATCCTGCATAGCTCTTAATGGCACCTGGCCGGCACAAATGATGACATTCTCAACCGCTAACAATTCTTGCCGCCCATCTTCATACTCGATGACAAGCCCTTCATCGTTGATTTGCTTGTATTGAGCGCCCGTAACCATGCGCACATTCTTATGTCTAAGGCTAGCTCTATGAATCCAGCCAGTTGTTTTGCCCAACCCTTTGCCCATTTTGCTTGCTTTTCGCTGTAACATCACCACTTCACGGGCAGCCGGATCAAACTGGGGCTCTTTCAATAAGCCACCGGGCAATTGATATAAGGCATCGATGCCCCACTCTTTTAACCATTCATCCAGGTTCAAAGTTGGCGACTCGCCTTCATGCACCAAAAATTCCGAGACATCAAAACCAATACCACCTGCACCAATCACAGCCACTTTTTGGCCAACTGGTTTTTTATTCCACAACACATCAATATAGTTGAGTACTTTCGGGTGCTCGACACCCGGAATATTAGGCGTTCTAGGCACAACCCCGCTAGCCAATATGACTTCGTCATATTGACCGGTTAAGTCTTCGGCAGTGATCTCAGTATTCAGGTGGACATTCACCCCAGTGAGTTCCAGCTGCTTTTTGAAATAGCGTAAAGTCTCATAAAACTCTTCTTTACCAGGAATCTGCTTTGCTATATTGAGTTGGCCGCCAATTTCTGCACGCTTATCAAACAGATGGACCTCATGGCCACGCTTACTTGCTTCTGTTGAAAAAGCTAGACCAGCTGGCCCAGCGCCAACCACGGCAATTCGTTTCTTGTTAGTAACAGGTGTTGCGACTAATTCAGTTTCATAACAAGCACGAGGATTCACTAGGCAACTTGCGCGTTTATTCTTAAACACATGATCCAGACAAGCCTGATTACAAGCAATACAGGTATTAATTTCATCGGCGCGATTTTGCTCAGCTTTAACCACAAACTCTGCATCAGCCAGAAGCGGACGAGCCATTGAAACCATGTCGGCGGCACCATCACTTAAAATTTCTTCGGCAACGTGCGGCATATTAATTCGGTTAGAAGTAATCAATGGAACAGAAACTTCGTTACGTAATTTTTTTGTGACCCAGGTGAAAGCGGCTCTTGGGACCGAAGTGGAAATAGTAGGAATTCGTGCCTCATGCCAACCAATCCCGGTATTGATAATGGTAGCCCCTGCTTTTTCAACTTCTTTGGCTAACTGAACCACTTCATCCCAGGAACTTCCACCTTCAACCAGATCCAGCATCGATAAGCGATAGATCACAATGAAGTCTTCGCCTACAGCTTCTTTTACTGCTTTAATAATTTCTAGTGGAAAACGAATCCGGTTCTGGTAAGCACCGCCCCATTCATCTTTCCTATGATTAGTCCGTTTCACAATAAACTGATTAATGAGGTAACCTTCAGAGCCCATGATTTCAACACCGTCATAGCCTGCTTTCTTAGCTAGCCGAGCACAATTAGCATATTGCTTAATGGTCTTTGCGATACCACGTTTGGAAAGTGCCTTTGGTGTAAAAGGACTAATCGGCGCTTTAAGTTTCGATGCAGATGCTGAAAAAGGATGGTAGGCATAACGGCCGGCATGTAGGATTTGCAATGCAATTTTCCCACCGGCCTCATGCACTGCATCAGTTACAATTTTATGCTTCTTAACTTGCCAGCTAAAACTCAGCTGGGAAGAATGAGGTGCCAGGCGCCCTCGAAAGTTGGGTGAAATCCCACCAGTGACCATTAAGGCTACACCGCCACGCGCGCGCTCGGCATAGAATGCAGCCATTTTTTCAAAACCACCCTTTTCTTCTTCAAGTCCAGTATGCATCGAGCCCATCAACACTCGATTTTTAAGTGTCGTAAAGCCTAAGTCCAATGGTTCGAGTAATTTTGAATATGTCACAATGGTGTCTTTATGTTTGATTTCAGATGAACTCAAGTCTACTGGTATAACCAGACCAAGGCAATCCCTAAGCGCTGATCCCAAAGTACATACTTAATTACAAAATGACAGAATAGAGAAACACTGTTAAAACAATAAGTTAGAAACATTAATTGAATTTAAGACTAGTCATAAAACAACCAATTTGTATAGAATGTCACCATCCAAAACTATTTTAACTAGAAAAGGTATTTCACGTGTCACAACCTAACTCAATGATCGGTAAATTCTTTTACCGTGTATGGAAGACTGTTGATGTTGCAGGCCGATTAATGATTGGTCTGATCGCACTAACAATATTTGTTTTATTTGTTCGAGGTTGCACTAGCGGCCCCGACCTACCAACAGTTGACGATGGTGCAGCGCTAATTCTGGCGCCAAAAGGCATCATCGTTGAGCAGGAAACTTACCTCGACCCTATCGAGCGAGCCATGCAAGAAGCGCAAGGCATTGCTCCCAATGAAACTTCAATTTATGACCTACTGGACGCTATTGAATACGCAAAGAACGATGACCGTATCAGTGTAATGGTCATTAATGTTAATAGTCTGCAAGGTGTCTACGCGGGCATAAGCAAATATCAGGATCTTCGCGAAGCCATTATTGAATTTAAAGAAAGCGGGAAAAAAGTCATCGCAGTCGGTGACTATTATATGCAAGGCCAGTACTACCTTGCATCGACAGCAGATGAGGTTTATATGAACCCATTCGGGATGTTGATGTTTGAAGGTCTGGGTGGAAATGGTACCTATTTCAAATCCGCACTTGATAACCTTGGCGTTAAGGTACACGTTTTCCGAGTGGGCACATTTAAATCAGCGGTTGAACCATTCATTCGTGACGACATGTCTGAAGCAGCTAAAGAAGCTAACCTTGAGTGGATGGGTGATTTATGGGCACACATGAAGCAAGAGCTCGCAGCGTCACGTGGTATGTCTGTTGCAGAGTTTGATGATTTCGTCGAAAACTATTTGGTTAAGTTCGAAGCAGCCAATGGCGATAGTGGTGAACTTGCCGTTGAAGAAGGTTTCATCGACAAATTAATGACTCGTGGTGAATTCCGCCAATACATGATCGACATGGTCGGACTCAATGATAAGAAAGATTCTTATAAAGCCATTGGCCATAAAAACTACCTTAAGGCCGTCCGCCCATTGATTGAACTGCCAAGCAATAAAGATACGGTTGCAGTGATTATCGCCAAAGGAGAGATCGTAGACGGTAGCCGCAAAGAAGGTGTTATTGGTGGCGACAGCACAGCACGCCTAATCCAAAAAGCACGTCTTGATGACAAGGTTAAAGCGATTGTTTTACGTGTCGACAGCCCAGGGGGCAGCGCATTTGCTTCAGAAGTGATTCGTAGCGAACTTGAGCGCGCACAAAATGAAGGCAAAATCGTGGTAGCTTCTATGGGTGGTGTTGCAGCCTCTGGTGGATACTGGATTTCAGCAACTTCAGATGAAATCTGGGCACATCCGACTACAATTACTGGCTCAATTGGTATCTTCGGTATGATCCCAACCTTCGAAGAGCCATTGAACAAATTAGGCGTTCATCGTGATGGCGTAGGGACAACCAAGTGGACACTAGCCTTCGATCCAATGGATGGTATTTCACCAGAATTCGCTCAGCTTATTCAACGTAGCATAGAGCGTGGTTACGAGCGCTTCCTATCACTCGTAGCTGAAGGTCGTGATATGACTGTCGAGGAAGTCGATCAGATTGCTCAAGGTCGTGTATGGTCTGGCGAAGATGCTCACCGATTAGGTTTAGTTGACCAACTAGGTGATCTCGAAGCTGCAATTGAATCAGCCGCAAAACTTGCCAATATTGGTGATGACTATGCGGTTAAATTCATCAAGCGTGAACTCAGCTCTGAAGAAATCTTCATCAGAAACCTGCTTGATCAAGCTAAAGCTGAAGGTAAGCTTGATGCTGTGATTGCACAGCTTAATAACAGCGAAACAGACGTTGTTGGTCATGTCTTAGGGCGTGCTAAAAAGATCGTTAGTATTTTCAACAGCTTCAATGATCCAAATCATGTCTACGCACATTGCATGTGTGTTGAGCTATAACCCAACAAGGTTAACAATGAAAAGGCGCTAATTGTTAGCGCCTTTTTTTATCCTAAACTAAACTCCTTCAAGCCAAGCTCAAGCACCCTGCTCTTCTTTTAAAATATCTCAGAAAACACTGCCCAAAACTTCAACCCAACTAGCTACCAACTACTACTTACAATTGCTAACAGTCTCGATTCCTAACTCGCTTGCAATGAAACTACAAAACCAACTTAAGTGAAGTATATGAAAATTTTGATAACGACATTAATGGCCTATTTGATAACTGGTCACGCTTCCGCAACATCTTTACAGGCTGTTAACGAAAAGCTAAATGAAGAAATTCAGGATATGGATAACCAGCTTTTTAATATTGGCTTTAATCAATGCGACATAGGAGTATGGAAAGATATTATTAGTGAAGACATCGAATTTTACGATGTCCGAACAGGCCTCAATACCTCATTTGAAAAGGAAATTAATTCATTTGAGGACAAATGCTCAAAACCTTTTGATGTAACGCGGCAGCTGGTCTCATATGAATTCCTTCATCCTTCAGCTAGGTGATTACGGTGCGTTACAAACAGGGAAACAGAACTTCTATGTCGACGGAAACTTGGTCGAGAAAGCAAAGTTTATCGTTATTTGAGAGCGCACAGCCGATAGTTAGATGGTTAAGAGGGTCGTTAGTTATGACCATCAAGCTGTGGAGCCGTGAGGTAAATGTCGGATCGAATATAGGATGGGTTTATACCCAAGGGGGCAGACCCGGCGCCCATAAAACGATGGGTTACGCATAAATGCTAACCCATCCTATAAAGAGCAATAGCGGAATATTAGCGAGAGCTCCTTTCAGTCACGCGATGGTTCTCGTCCCTATTAAATTTAGGAATAAAAAAAGCCTGCTTGATAGCAGGCTTTTAGGATAGTGGCGGAGCGGACGGGACTCGAACCCGCGACCCCCGGCGTGACAGGCCGGTATTCTAACCAGCTGAACTACCGCTCCGCAGTATTTGTTAGGTCTCTTGCGAGTCTTAACAGGTGTTTCGCTGGTGACCTCATCGGTCGACGGAGCGCATATTACTTTCGTTCTTAGGGTAGGTCAACAACTTTTTTATAAAAATATTTAACTTTTATGAAAACCGATTAAATGCTGTGCAAATTGATGATTTTTCAATCGGCTAGCGGGATCCAGGAGATGATTCGATCTTCAACTTCTTCTGCCGTAAGTTTTGTTTCTGAGATAATTTTGCCTTTAATACTGTGCCCTTTTTTATGCACTAGCTGTTTATCGCCTGAGATTAAATAATGCCAGTCAGGAAGATCTTTACCCTCTGCTACCAGCCGATATGCGCAGGTGTCTGGCAGCCAGAAGTATTCTTCAACGGTGTCTGCAGTCAGTTGGACGCAGTCTGGAACTTTTGAGGTTCGGTTCTCATAATCAGTACAGGCTAAGCTCTTAGTATTAAGCAAGCGACAGGAAACATCGGTTTGCATCAAGAGGTCATCGTCATCGTCGATAAACTGTACACAGCAGCATTTAGCGCACCCGTCGCACAGTGATTCCCACTGCTCATGCGTCATGTCTTTTAACGCTGTGGTGAGCCAAAATTTATCGACTGACATCGTTATTTATTACCTGCTATCAGTTGCGCTATCTCTTCTTCGCTTGGTGGCATTTGCAAAAAGTAGCCCTCTTCTTCCAGCCTGGCTTTAACTTCAGCGATATCACACAAGGCTAAACTTTTGCGCTCATTTAAATCCAGATGCATGACCAGTTCAGGCTCACCCCAAACCTGGGTCAAGCCCTCTGGCAAATCTTCGAAATCTGTCTCGTAGGGAACATAAAGATAGGTATCGGGTTTCTTGGCACTTTTATAAATACTGCACATCATAATGAGGTTTCTCGTAAAACTTTAGGTTGCAACACATAGTAAACAAATGGTTAAACTCTAAGCTTTGAACTCTAAGTAAAAAGCTAGATAAATTCTTGCATGGCCTGTTGAAAAGGTTCGGCAAGCAAACGCTGACGCCAGCTGTTCCAGAACCGATTAGGACGCCCCTTAAAGCCTAGTGTCATCTTTATATAGTACTCGATCAGACGTCGATTACATAAGGCTTCTGCCGGGATATTGTTCTGACTAGCCACTTTTTCAACCTTGGCTTTCAAGGCATTGAACATCGCTTTACTCTTGGGTATTTTATGAAAAGGCTGTAGCGGCTCCGGCCACTGTTCTTTGTCAATCTGATCTGCCTGCTCAACCTGACGAATCATTTCGGCGCCATACTTGCGAATACTTCCTCGATGGCAGCCCATAGAAAGTAAATCACTAATACTCGTGTTTTCTTTCTGGCAAACCTCAATCAGATGATGATCTCGAAACACAAAGGTCTTAGGAATATTGTTGTCTCGAGCTAGCGTTTCACGCCATTGGGCCAGTTTTTGCAAGCGGTTGAGCTGGAATTGATTTAAACGAAAAGCACCTTTCACTTTAAGGTAAGCTTCGGCGTAATCATCTGCCTGAATAATGGCTGCAAAAATACTGTTTACATCCTCAACTACACATTCAAACAAGCCTTTTTCCAACAGACTGTCGCGTAATCGATAATAGACAGGTATCAAGTATTGAACGTCCTGTGCTGCATACACTTTCTGTTCCTGAGTTAATGGCCGTTGCAACCAGTCGGTTTTAGTATGTTCCTTATCCAGAACAATACTTAAGAATTGTTCGACAATGTTTCCGTAACCAACACTGAGACCAATACCATCAAGTGACGCTGCAATTTGCGTATCGAAAACCTGGTTAAACTCAAAACCATATTGGTGATAAAGCGCTTCAAGATCTTCACTACAACTATGCAGGGCTTTGACTACTAATGATGAAGCAAACAACTCGGTTAATGCCGATAAATCATCGCAGGCCAAAGGATCAATCAGGTAAATTTCCTTACCATCATAAATCTGAATCAGAGCAAGTCGATGAAAATAAGTATTTGTTCTGTCGAACTCGGTATCGACAGCGAGCTCTTTAAGAGTTAACCAGAAGTTACAAAGCTCCTGTAAACGCTCGGGCTCAGACACCGTTTCAACATGAACTGAGTCTTGGTGTTGCTCTAAATGAAATCGTACCAATTTAATGCTCCTGACGCTCTTTATGAGCGTCATGGGATGTAGGATTATCTGCGTACTTATTTACGCAATTCTTTACGGAGGATTTTGCCCACGTTACTTTTTGGAAGTTCATCTCTGAACTCAACAACTTTCGGGATCTTGTATCCAGTTAAGTGCTCACGAGTATGTTTGATCACATCACTTTCGCTTAAGGTACTGTCTTTTTTGACTACTACTACTTTTACCACTTCACCCTTCACCTCGTCCGGCTCGCCAATAGCAGCCACTTCTAAAACGCCTGGGTGAAGCGCAACAACATCTTCGATCTCGTTCGGATAAACGTTAAAACCGGATACCAGAATCATGTCTTTTTTACGGTCAACAATACGCAAGAAGCCTTTTTCATCGATAGTCGCCATGTCGCCGGTTGCTAACCAACCATCTTCCTTTAGAACTTCTGCGGTTTCTTGTGGACGATTTAGATAACCCTTCATAATTTGAGGGCCTTTGACCCAAAGCTCACCAGGCTGACCTATTTCAACTTCGTTACCCTCTTCGTCTCGAATTTCAACATCAGTAGAGGGAATCGGCAAACCAATAGTGCCATTATAAGATTCTAAATCGAGAGGGTTCATGCTCACTACGGGTGATGTTTCGGTCAAGCCATAACCTTCAAGTAGCGGTGTTTTAGTCAGCTCTTGCCATCTTTCTGCAACTGACTTTTGTACGGCCATGCCGCCACCGACAGACAGTTTTAATTGACTGAAATCCAACTCACGAAATGCGGGGGTGTTTAACAGGCCATTAAATAAAGTGTTGACCCCTGTTAAAGCCGTGAATGGATATTTTTTGAGTGTTTTACAGAAATCTTTCATGTCGCGCGGGTTGGTAATATAGACATTATGCCCACCTGCCTTTGTGAAGAGCAGGCAGTTCACGCATAAAGAAAAAATATGATAAAGAGGAAGCGCTGTAATAATCGTTTCCTGCCCTTCATCAAGGAACGGTCCCATCCAGGCATGAGTTTGCAACACGTTGGCAACCATATTGCGATGCGTCAGCACGGCCCCTTTTGAGACACCAGTTGTTCCTCCCGTATATTGCAAAAAGGCTGTATCCTCAGCAGTCAGCTCGACAGGCTTAACTTCTTGCGCAGCACCCTTTTGCATAGCATCAACAAAATTATGCGATGACTCGAGATTAAAACTGGGCACCATCTTTTTAATATACTTAACGACAAAGTTCACAATGAAGCGCTTTGGCTGAGAACACATATCTCCAACCTGAGTGACGATGATATGTTTTAAATTGGTTTTCTCGACAACGCTTTGCAAAGTATCGCCAAAATTGGCCAAGATAACGATAGCGTTGGCTTCACTATCATTAAGCTGATGCTCAAGCTCTCGCGGCGTATATAGGGGATTAACGTTAACCACAGCCAGGCCAGCACGGAAAGCGCCGAACAGACAAACAGGATATTGCAATAAATTCGGCATCATCAGGGCAAGCTTGTCGCCTTTTTGAAGCCCTAATTCATTTTGCAGGTAGGAAGCAAAATCTTGAGCTTTTTGATCCAGCTCGCGGTAGGTCAAGGTGATGCCCAAATTAGTGACGGCCGGCCTATCACCGAATTTTTCGACACTTTCATCGAAAATAGCCATCAGGCTGGAATACTGTTCAGGATCAATTGTTTGCTGAACTTCTTTTGGGTAATGCTTTAACCAGATTTTTTCCATGTAGCTTCCTGTTATAGCTATGATTAATAAATTTTATGGCCAAGAAAAGTAACCGATTGTACCGAATAAGGCAACTTTTAACCGCCAGTTGGGATATTTTGAGCGTAATTTTCCAATAGCTGCTTAACTTTCTATCTAACCCTGATTAAATTTTGCCCAAAAGTCCAGTATCGGCTCCGCTACCTGTTGCGGATATTGCATGTGCAAATGATGGCCACCCTCAAGGTCGATCCATTCAGACTGTTGCAGATAGGACAGCCTTTTCTCAATGGCCGGCTTTTCCTGCAACATCCCTTGCTTACCACGAATAAACAATACTTCAGCTGCCACATTATTCATTAAGGCTTCAAGTTGGGGCTCAGTCATACGAATCCACGAGGCATTCTTTAAACGCGCATCACTTGACCACTGATAGCCTCGGTCACACAAGGTTACACCGCGCTCAATTAAAGGCAACAAAGTCTCTGCGCTCAACTCACTCACTTGCGCACGTGCATTCGCCGCTTCTTCAATCGAATTGAAATAACGTTTCTGGCTACGTTTAGCTTTGCGCTGGTCAATGGCTTGCGCCAATTGCTCAATGGTTTGTTCAGGCGTTGATATAAAAGGCCCGAGCGCATCAATAGAGACCAGACTTTTAACACGATTAGGCACTGCTCCGGCGTAAATCATTGCCAATGCAGCGCCCATAGAATGCCCTAATATATGGCATTTATCGATATGAAGAACATCTAGCGCACCATCAATGATCGATATTCCTGAAACAAACTGATAGTCCGCATCTTCCGACAAATGTTCAGACTGACCATGCCCCGGAAACTCTATGGCAATCAGGCGGTACTTGTCTGCCAGATAAGGAGCCAGATAGTGGAATGTAGCGGCATTATCCAGCCATCCATGCAAGCACAGAATGGGTTCAGCCTTTGGGTCGCCCCACTCCAGTACAGCAATCTTATTATGGTGGATTTGGAAGTGATATTCCTGGTCAAATTTGACGTGCATAGTCTGATGTCTCAATCATTTATTTAGATATAAAGAACTATTAGAGAATAGCATAGCGCATAAAAAAAGGGCCATTTACATGACCCATATGAGGAAATAATTACTCATTAAAAGAGAAGTGACAATGACAACCTGAAAAACAACTCCACAATTTCGCATCTAGCCAAGACTGCTTCATTGCTTTCCGTATATATTTTGAACAGTTGTCATGCATAAAGTTCCAACAATGCTGCATTTTTTTATGCAATCTCTCTGAATTATAGTCCGTAATTTATGAAACAATAGCTTACATTGCTTTGTTAACAAGATGCTTTAAATTTTCCTCGGTCGTAAAGCGTCCTTTTTCGTCTTTAGTAACTTTGCCAAGGCATGTTTCTGGATCATGAGTAAAGTAAAGATGGCCATTTTCCTCGATTAAGCGATCAAGTAACAGCTTCTTTTCCTCAATCAAATTTTCCGGGAAACGATCGTACCCCATGGTGATAGGCAGATGAACCCAAGGCACACCAGGAATTAGGTCAGCCGCAAAGACTACCGAACCCTGCTCTGTTGTAATTTCAGTAAGCAGCATCCCCGGAGTATGGCCATTGGAGACAAAAAATTGATAATCATCGCCCAGTAACTCACTAGTCTCTCCTTCGATCAAATGCAAACGGCCTGTTTGCTCGATTAAATCGGTAAGACCTGGAATAAAAGAGGCTTTATCACGTGGATGTGGATTATTAGCTCGCTCCCACGCTTCTTTGCCAATGATAAATTCGGCGTTCGGGAACAACAGTTCAGGCTCTTTGCCCTCTTGCCATTGACTTAGCAGGCCGCCAGCATGGTCGAAATGCAAGTGAGAGAGCACTAATATATCGATATCCTCATGACTAACACCTGCATCGGCAAGTGATTTCAACAGCACATGCTCATCTTCCTGTACCCCGTAGCGATCTTTAAACTTAGGCTCGAAGAATGCTCCGATACCGGTTTCAAATAGAATGTTTTTGCCGTCATCTTTAATCAGTAAAGCACGACACACCAGGTCAATTCGGTTCTGCTCATCCACCTCTACCCAGCGTTGCCATAAGGCTTTGGGGGCATTACCAAACATGGCACCGCCGTCCAGTTTCTGTGAGTTTCCAAGAATCGAGTAAAACTGTTTTGTCATGTTATAACCTTTTTGTGTGGTCTACGGTTTCGCCTTTATAGTGGATTTCCTCCACACGAAAAGCAAACCGGTCATTAGTTTTGCTAAAATCCGCGCCATCCAAATTGATAGCTACTGGAATATGAGTGCTGGTTACCTGAGTCAGGTTCCAGGTTGGGTCCACCGCAATCCAATGTCCATCAACCAGAACCTCCACCCAAACATGGCCACCAAAGCGTTTTTCGTGATCACCCAAATACACCAACCCATTAACTTCTCTTGCCGGAATTTGAGCCGCCGATAGCATCTCAATGAGTAGTTGAGTATATTCGGTGCAATCACCAATTTTGTTATCTAGGATATCATCAATATTGAAGCCCGCTGGGACAGGTTGATAATTCAGATAGTCGTAAACAAAGCTCACCAAAGTCTCTACTTTCTGCCAATCATTATTTGATTCTGTAACGGCCTCCAATGCCAACTCGCGTGCAATCGGGTTGAGCCGCTTATCAGCGACCTTACCGATTGAGGCTATATCCTTACTTGATGCCTTATATCGACTGCCAGAGTTTAATTGAATAGTCTGCTGACCATCATTAACAGTGACCGCAGGATGATGCTCAAACCAGTCAAGGCGACCATTCTGCAAGCCCAGCGTTAGCGATTGGATATTATTAGCAGCGCCAAGGGGCTTATCCACCGCGACACCGCTATTGAGATAGAGATCGCTTTGCATTTCAGGGCTAAGAGTCACTTGTCGGCTACTGGCAACGTACTCCATGCCGTTTGTGAACGCATGCAACTTCGGCTGCCCTTCTTTAGACAGCCTGAGCCAGCTTATTTCATTATTAGGATGCTGTTGTTGCAAAGCGATATAGGGTCGATTGGGCTTAGGCTTAAGTACCTGATAATGACTCGTTTCGACTTCAAAGTTACGTGTATTTAAGTTTTTGACATCGAAAGTCTCAGTTGGTGACGGTACTGACCGCTCAATCAGATTCGACAGCATAAAGTAATCGCTCAAGTGATAGTCTACAGTTGGCAAGGTTTTGTGATAACTCTTGCCATTACGCTTTTCAGTAACGGTAAGCTCTTCATCATTGGTAAAAGAAGTTTCCACTTGCAACTGTGGTTCTTCTGAATAGAGTCTCCCTCCCAGTAGTTCATAGGGAGTCTGGTTAGAAAAGTATAATTCTCGAACGTAACGAAATTGAAAGCGGCGACCTTGAACCCGCCCTTCCATAAAGTCATCCTCTATAACCGTAAACTGATCGTCTTGCTCAAGAAGCTCAACACTAGCTCGACCCACAGCCTGATTATGCCAGTTAATTTGATACCACTGCTTGAAAGGTTCGATAGTGGCTAAGTCGTAGCGGTATTTAGGAGAAGATTCTCGCAGCCCCAGCCACAATAGGGCAGCAACTGCGAGTATTAATACACAGAGTTGAAAAAAGCGATGTTTAAATAGCGTCGTTAGCCTCGTCATGCTTGGCTATTTTAAAGTTCAGCATCCCATAAATAAAGGAAACAATTGGGTTAACAAGGTTGAAGAAGCAATAAACCCAGTATGCACCGGTTGCGACACCCAAAGTGGCCGCCATATAAGCACCACAGGTATTCCATGGAATCAATGGTGAAGTAATGGTTCCCGCGTCTTCCAGCGTTCTCGACAAGTTCTTGGCATCAAGCCCTCGTCGCTTGAATTCAGCACGATACATACGACCCGGCAGGACAATGGCAATGTATTGATCTGCAGCTATGATATTCATACCGATACAGGTCAATAACACTGAGCCAATCAATGAACCCGTCGATTTGGCCATGCCGATGATCGAATACACCAATTTATGCAAGAGACCCGTTTTCTCCATCGCTGCACCGAAACTCATGGCACAGATAATGAGCCAAACGGTATTGAGCATGCTGGTCATCCCACCGCGGCTTAATAGTCCATCAAAGATCTCATCTCCGGTACTAATGGAAAACCCACTAAACATCGCAGTCCAAACAGCAGAGACATACTGCATAGCAACTGATAGTTCATTCTTATCTACAAACTTGGTAATCACATCACCTTGAGTCAGCATGGCAAATAAACCACCCAATAAAGCACCGATTAAAATGGTCGCAACTGCAGGAACTTTTTTTATCGCCATGGCAAATACTGCAACTAAGGGAATCAATGACCAGAGCGTGATATTAAAATTGGCATCCAGCAAAGCCAAAGTAGACTCAAGCTCTAAATTTTCAGCAGGCACATCACTAGTTAAACCGAAATAGGTGAATAGTATCAGTGCAATGATAAGGGAAGGTGTGGTCGTCCATACCATGTGACGTATATGGGTGAACAAATCCGTTCCAGTAACTGCTGGCGCCAGATTAGTGGTATCAGACAGCGGTGACATTTTGTCACCGAAATAGGCACCCGAAATGATGGCACCAGCGGTAATTGCAGGATCTAATCCGAGACCTTGCGAAATACCGATCAGACCAATACCTACAGTTCCGGCGGTAGTCCATGAACTACCAATACTGACTGCAACAATCGCGCAGATAATGCAACTCGCCACATAAAAATAATCGGGCGATAAAATCTGTAAACCATAATAAATCATGGTCGGTACAGTTCCGGCTAAAATCCAGGTACCAATTAAGGAGCCAACCATCAATAAAATCAACATGGCTCCCATCGCCAAACTGATACCATCAACGATTCCAGCCTCTAGTTCTTTCCAGGTCTGCCCATTAAACAAACCAATTAATACTGCGATAGCAGCACTTAAAATCAAAGCTATTTGATTGGCCCCATAAGAGGAGTCGCTACCGAATAATTTTACTGAGAAAAAAAGCAGTACAATTAAAAAAGCTACAGGCATAAGAGCCTGTAGCATACTCGGCTGTCTATCCGATGAATCAACCATAATCTTTCCTAGTTAAAGTTCTCAGGGCTACTTTCTGTAACCGGTATTTTTATCAGTATCTAAAGCTTTATAACGCTCACGAAGCTTGGTCGAACGATTTTCCATGCTGGTGGCTTTACCATCAATCCATACCTGTTCAGCTAAAGTCGTCACTTCCAGCGGATCACCGCTCCAAAGCACCAACTCGGCTTTAAAGCCTTCTGCAATCTTGCCGTATGCATCATCGCCACCAAAGTATTCAGCTGGCGTTGTAATCATGGCAGCTAGCGCCTTATTGTAGTCCATGCCATACGCAACTGCGTTACCCGCAGAATGGCGTACTGTATAGGCGTTATGGCTATCCAGAAATCCCTGACCCAAGAACATCACCTTAACACCAGCTTTTGACAAGATAGCTGCGTTATCGTAACGCTTACCCAGCGATTCAAAACTACTTGGTAGGTTATCCATTGGGTCAACGAATACTGCCGCGTCAGCTTTGGCGATTTGCTTTGCCACCCGCCATGCTTCAGCCGCACCAGCGAACGCAATCTTAATATTCTGTTGTTTAGCAAAATCGAGCAACGTTAATAAATCACTTTCTCTATTAGCTGAAATGATCAGAGGCACTCTTTTATCAATGACGGCCTGCAAAGCACGCAGGTCTTCGATGCTGTAATGAAGCTCTCGGAATTCACCCAACTCAATAGCAGAACGGTTATTTTTATAAATTCGTGCTTCATCAAGGGCTTGATTCAATTGGTACAAAGTACTGGCTCTCGAACCGCCAGACATGTCCGCCGCTCTTTCACCAAATGCCGCAAAAATGGCAACATCTTTAGCAATAAGCGCATTATAGTCACCATCTAAAGACATCACCGCGCCACGTCCTGCAAAGATGTAATAACCAAGGCTTGGAGCGATCAATGTTCGGGTAACACCATTTGAGCGGTTAACAGGAATTAAAGTTGAGTTATGGTTAAAGACCTGATCCACTCTGAAAGAAGCACCCTGCTCTTCGTTATCAGTTGCCATATCCGCAGTTTGGTCAAGCGACCCTAACTCTACTAAACCAATCTGGTTAATCAAGGCGAATATGCCAGGAGTAAGGACTTTACCTTTACCATCTATTATATTGTCGGCTTGTATCGACAAGTCATCAGCAACTGATTTAATAACACCGTCTTCAATTAATACATCACCGCTTTCTAAAACACCCTGTGGTGACATGGTGTGAATCTTAGCGCCTTTGATTAAAGTTGTTTCAGCACTAGAAACAGAAGCCATCAGACTGATCACACTCAAGGCGGCGACTATCGGCTTAATTAATGTCTTAGCTTTTAACAAACTCATTGTGCGCCTCCTTCTTGTGCTTTAACTTCAAAGTCGTACTGGCCCAACTGGAAATCACTAACCGGCTGATACTTTTCATCGAGACGATCATACATAAGCGCACCATCGATAAAAACTTTTTCAGCCTTGGTATAAACACTGAAAGGATTACCATCCCAAAGCACTATATCCGCCATTTTACCGGCTTCAAGAGTTCCGGTTTGGTCGCCAATGCCCATGGATTTAGCTGGATTAATAGTAATCCATTCAATAGCCTTTTCTGGAGTAATGTTCATACCCATGGCATTACCAGAGGCCATCGATTTGGCAGCGTCTTTATTTAAATGCTGGATACCGGTTGGGGAATCGGAATGCACAATCGCACAAGCCCCAGCCTTTTCAACTAAAGCGACATTTTCAGGAACCATATCAAAGGCTTCCTGCTTAAAGCCCCACCAGTCCGACCATAAAGCCGAGCAGACATTGTTTTGAGCTAGTTTGTCTGCAATCTTGTAAGACTCAACCGCATGATGGAAAGTAGAAATCTGGAAATCAAACTCATCAGCGATCTCCATCATTAACGCCATTTCATCAGCACGATAACAATGGTTATGAATAAGGATTTCGCCCTTTAAAACGCCTGCAAGTGTTTCCATTTGCAAGTCACGCTTAGGAGCTTTGCCGTTACCTTCACGATTCTCATAATCTTCCCACTGTGTCTTGTAGTCAGCTGCTTTAATCCATGCTGCACGGAATCCAGCAATATTTGCCATGCGAGTCATCGGCGAGCGACCTTTGCTGCCATAAACCCGCTTTGGATTTTCACCACAAGCCATTTTCAAGCCATGAGGAGCACCGGGAAACTTCATCTCCATAACAGAACGCGCTGGGACATTTTTCAGGGTGACAGTGCGCCCACCAATTAAGTTAGCGGAACCTGGTAACACTTGCATACTGGTAACACCGCCTGCCAGCGCCAGCTCAAACTGAGGGTCATGCGGCCATACTGAATGTTCAGCCCACACTTCAGCAGTGACAGGAGCAGTCATTTCATTGCCATCGGCTGCAGAATCCACGCCCGGGGCGGGATACACACCTAAATGGGAATGCACATCAATAAGGCCTGGTGTAACCCATTTACCTTGTGCATCAATTACTTCAAGACTCTCATCAGCCGGTATTTCAATATTAGTTCCGACAGCAACAATTTTGCCATCTTTAAATAACAAAGAACCATTATCAATTCTGTCTCCAGCTGCAGTGAGTACAGTAGCGTTCTTGATTAGAACGGGATGATAACTTTTTACTTTATAAGTGGATTCGAATGCTGTGTTGGGCTCTTCTTTTTTCGTTTCATCAGATTGCGGTTGTTCACAAGCAGACAAAAAAGCAGCGCTAATCAGCGCTGCCAAAATGAGCCGGGGTTGTGCAGGAAACTTAATCATAGTGCTCTCCCGAAACTTAATAATTAACCAATACGTAAATTAACCAATAATGATGATGCCAAAGAAGCGATCAAGAATGGTCACGACAGTAATAAGGCCTAAAACAACTGGGCAGAAGAAAGTTATCGCAAAATCAATATACTTTGATACCCACTGCCAACCGTTATCGCGGCCAATGGCAATTTCAGCGTTAAGATTGTTTTTCTTCCACACATAAGCCACGAAAATAGAAATTAAGGCACCGCCTAATGGTAAGAATGTATCGCTGGCAATCGCCTCAACAAAGTCCATAAAGGTAACGTATTGCCACTCAGCATTTTTATTCATCTGCACAAATTGAGTCAGACTATCAACAGAACCATTACCTAGAAGTGATGGGATACCAATGATAAAAATCAACGCCGCCATGCCCCAAACAGCGACTGGACGTTTGATTTTCTTCTCATCAACCAGATAAGAAACAGGCACCTCAAGCAATGAAACGGTAGAGGTTAATGCAGCAAAACATAGCAACAGGAAAAATAATGCCCCAACTACAACCCCAAGGGTTGGTCCAAAACTTTCGAAGACGCCCGGTAGAGTCGCAAAAATCAAACCAGCGCCGCCATCAACGCCTTCCATTGTGCCTTGAGTTAAATAGGCAACAAACGGGAAGATCATCAAGCCAGCCAGGAATGCGATCGATACATCTGTCAGAGTAATTAAAGCTGCAGATTTAACAATATCTTGTTTCTTGGACACATAACTACCGTAAGTAATCAAAGCACCCATTCCCAAAGAAAGTGAGAAGAAAGCCTGTCCTAGAGCAGAATAGACGACTTCACCATTAATCTCTGAAAAATCTGGCACCAGATAATACTCAATACCGACACCAGCACCATCTAGAGTCATTGCATAAATGATCAAGCCAATGATCATCATGAATAATGTTGGCATTAAAATCGTAGCGGCTCGCTCAATACCGCCATGAATACCACGGGAAACGATGAATGCGGTTATGGCCATAAAGACTAAACCGTAAAGGCCTATTTTCTGCCAGTCAGTGATAAAACTTCCGAATTCCTCTCCAATACCGAAGTTACCCTGAATTATTTCAAGAAAATAACCAAAAGCCCAACCAGCCACTACGTTATAGAAGGAAAGGATTAGAACGCCGGCTAACACACCCATGAAGCCTATAATGGCCCAGTTTTTATGTCCCAGCTTCTTAAAAGCACCAACAGGATTAAGATTTGTTTTTCGACCTATAGCGATTTCAGAAACCATAACCGGGAAACAGAGCAAAAAACAGAAGGCAAGATAGATGACAACAAATGCAGCTCCCCCACCTTCTCCTACTTCAAATGGAAATTTCCAGATGTTGCCCAGACCAACAGCAGAACCGGCCGCTGCAAGAATAAAACCTATGCGTGTATTAAACTGACCTCGATTTGTATCCATATGATTTACCGAATTATATGTATGTTATTCGGGTCTGTTAACCTTTGTGGTTCGTTTTTGTTTTGAAAAAAATTGAACCACAAAGGTTAACAGACCCTTAGTGGAATTTAACCCCAGCCGCTAATAACATCATAATTATTCTTATCACTCAAGCATCTCGAATAATATAATGGCAATTTTTTTAATGGCTATCATTAGCTGGTTAAATACTAAACAAGCAAACCAGTTGACCTGTCAAAATTACTGACATAGTATGGGTTTGCCCTAAATTGGGTAGAAATTAATATAAATACGGAAGGAGTTAACAATGAAAGATATACTGACTTTTAACAAAATGGTTACGCCTATCATTATTCAAGTTATTTTCTGGGTTGGCGTTTTGGGGATCTTCATCGCAGCATTCCAATATAACTTTTTACAGGGAATACTAATGATGATTTTTGGAACCCTTATTTGGCGTGTTTACTGTGAACTAATGATCGTTATATTCAAAATTAACAAAAATGTTCACACTCTCGCTGAAAGCAAAAGCAGCAATAGTCCGAGCAATTCTGAAAATATCTAAAGATAAGCCCTTACAAAGTAAGCTGGGGCTTAAAGCCCCAGTTCATTTTCGATACTTCTTTTTAAGCCGTAAGCTCTTGGCAATAATCGATTAAAATAGAACTCCATCAATTCTTTTTTCTCATTCTGGCCTGTTTCCGCCATCTTCAACCATAAATAAGCGTATAGACTCAACGCCATATAGTGCAGATAATCACAGGCGATATATTGCTGCTTGTCCTGATCCGATGAAAAATGCTCTACGATCTGAGAGGACAGGCTTTCCAGTTCATCAAGTTGTGTTATCAAAGTTGCTTTATGTGGCGTGTCCGCAAAGCTTTGCATATCAGCACGCATATCGGTTAATAATTGAGACAGAAACGCACCTTTGTTAGCGACAATCTTGCGCCCAATAAGATCCAGCGCCTGAATACCATTAGTACCCTCGTAAATCTGGGCAATTCGTGCATCACGCACATGCTGCTCCATGCCCCACTCGCGTACATAACCATGTCCACCAAAAACCTGCTGGCCAATAGTACACACTTCATATCCAATATCGGTAAAGAATGCTTTTGCTACGGGCGTTAATAAAGCTGCCATGTTTTGTGCATTACGAACAACGGCTTTGTCATCGGAGTGGAATGATTCATCAAGCCATGCACCGAGCCAGACGGCAAGTGCTCTACCTGCTTGAGTGTATGCCTGCATGGTTTTCAGCATACGCTGCACATCACCATGCCTGATAATTGGAGCTGTTCCTTCTACACCTTCGGCCCTGCCCTGCAGTCGGTCATTGGCGTAATCAAAAGCTTGCTGGTAAGACATTTCACCAAGTCCAACACCTTGCAGGCCAATTGAAAGGCGCTCCAGATTCATCATGGTGAACATACAACGCAAACCCTGATGTGGCCCGCCGATAATAAAACCAGTAGCGTCATCCATATTAATGACACAGGTCGAAGAAGCCTTAATACCCATCTTGTGCTCAATCGAGCCACAGCGAATTCCATTACGCTCGCCGAGCGAACCGTCATCATTAACCATGAATTTGGGGACTAGAAACAGACTGATGCCTTTAGGGCCTGCAGGAGCATCTGGCAAACGCGCCAATACCAGGTGGATGATATTGTCCGTCATATCATGCTCTCCGCCAGTAATGAATATTTTGGAGCCACTCAACTTATAGGTGCCATCTTCTTGTGGTTCAGCTTTAGTTTTTAAAATCCCAAGATCAGAGCCTGCATGCGCTTCGGTTAGACACATCGAACCTGACCACTCTCCACTGATCAATTTCGACAAGTATTGATCTTTAATCACATCGTCAGCGTGCGCCTGTAACAAATGGTAGGCACCTGCAGTAAGGCTGCCGTAAAGACAAAAGGAGCTATTGGCTGAATAGAACATTTCCTCGACCAGCACATGTAATGCTTTAGGCAGGCCCTGACCGCCATATTGAGGGTTGGCGGTTAATGATTGCCAGCCACCTTCAACATATGCCTGATAAGCTTCTTTGAAACCTTTTGGGGTCGTCACAACGCCATCATCAAATTGACAGCCTTCTTCATCGCCTGATCGATTGATTGGTTGCAACACACCGGTTGCAAACTTGCCAGCCTCTTCAAGAATAGCGTTATAAAGCTCTGCGTCAAACTCGGAAAAGTCAGCAATACCTTTGAGTCGATTTTCGAGATCAAAAACGTCTTTAATTAAAAACATCATGTCGTCAACGGGTGCTTGGTATTGCATTGCTTCTCCTAGGTTGTCTGTGCCGATTTATTTCAGGCATAAAAAAACTCTGGTGACCACAAGCGTAACGCCGTGGTCAGACCAGAGTTAGTATAGGAAAAATCTAAAGAGTTTGTCTAGTCCTAATCAGAACCGCTCACTTTAAAGTTTTTCCAGTAGTCTTTAACGGTATTCTTCATGTCTTTATGCAATAAAGTAATACCGATCAGGTTGGGTATCGTCATCAGAGCCACCGTGACATAGGCCAATGTCCATACAACCGTCGAGTCAACGATAGCTCCTAAGAAGAACAAGGCGACAAATGCGATACGATACGGCATAACCGCTTTCGGCCCAAATAAGTAAATAGAAGCCCTGTCACCATAGTATGACCAGGCGATGGCCGTGGTGAACGCGAACAGCAATAAACCAAGCGACACAATATACTTACCGCTTTCGCCCATGTAGCCTTTAGTGAAAGCTAGCGCCGTTAAGTTTGCAGAGTGAATCAAAGACTTGCCTTGAACGGTAATGGATGAATCTTCAAGCCTGCCCTCAGAAACGGGAATCTCACCAGTCAGAGGATTACCTTCACTGTCCAGATAGGTAACTTCTTCAGCAACTGAACGAGAGTTTAATAGTGTAAAGCCATCAGATATCACCTTACCCTCTTGCAGTGAAATCGTTCCGGTGAACGGCTTAATCTCAGAAGGTACGGAGCGTTTTTCATCTAGGTGAATCATGAGCTTTTTCACATGCTCTTCATTGGAGTCAGTATAGTCACCGACCACAAACTCCATATCGGCACGATCAAACTTGTTGAAGTGCTTTTCACTCCAAACACCCGAAGACAGAATAACTAAACCAGTCAAGGTACAAATAATAATGGTATCAATAAAAGGCTCTAGCAGTGAAACCATGCCTTCTGATGCTGGCTCTTTACCTTTGGCTGCTGAGTGTGCAATAGCTGCCGAGCCCTGACCTGCTTCGTTCGAGAATAAGCCACGGTTAACGCCGCGATCCATTGCGTAAGCAAAACTTGCACCAAGGAAACCACCGACTGCCGATGAACCAGAGAAAATACTACCGAAAATCGCCTGAAATGAAGGAAGTATGTTTTGATAATTATAAGTGATAACCAGTAAAGCACCGACCACATAAATAACGGCCATGAAGGGCACAACTTTCTCTGCTACTTTGGCAATGCGCTTAATACCACCAATAATGACTAAGGCTAATAGGACCGCAAGAACCCCGCCCGTTACCCACTTCTCAATATGAAAAGTAGAATTCATAACTTCAGCGATGTTATTGATTTGCGGCATATTTCCGCTACCAATGGAACTGATAATAGTAGCCATCGCAAAAAGCACCGCCAGCCATTTCATGTTCAATTTCTTTTCCATGAAATACATCGGGCCACCGGCCATGGTGCCATCTTCAGTTTTCTCACGATATTTATGAGACAGGGTAACTTCAACAAATTTGGTCGTCATACCAAAGAATGCTGTCACCCACATCCAGAATAGCGCTGCCGGACCGCCAATGAAGATAGCCAAGGCTACGCCACCAATATTACCGGTACCAACCGTTCCTGACAGGGCTGTGGTTAGTGCCTGGAAGTGCGAGGTATCGCCCGGGGAGTCTTTTTTAGCGTATTGGCCACGGACAATTCGAGTTGCCTGGCCAAAGTAACGAATTTGTGGAAAACCTAGATATAGTGTGAAGAAAACACCTACACCTATTAATAAATAAGGAAAATATCCTGCTGAGCCCAAATAACCATCTATAAAAGTGAGCGCATCATTAATCGTCTCGACAATCTCCAAAATCGAATCCCCATTGTTAATTTGTTAGAATCTGTTAAGTGGCATAACCTTACCACAAGTTTAAAAAGCTTGGCTAGACTACCCAAAATCATCGTCTAAGTCACTATATTCTAAGGGCAGCTGTATAAAGTTGGTGGATTCTGAAGCTTGAAATCGAACGCCAATCCCTAATAACCGCACCGATTTCTCACGTCGATAAAACCCCTCTTCCATTAACTCATAAAATAAATCATCGTTAATTCCAAAGCTGGTACGCTCAACCGTGGTAGCAGTGAAATCACTGAATTTCAGCTTGGCAAACAGCTTGTTCACAGGAGCACCGACACCCGAACGAGCAACCCGCCGCTTTAGAGTTTGTAATAGGTAGGGCAATTCTTCAAGACACTCATCAAGCGTTACCAAATCCTTATCATAAGTATTTTCAACGCTTAGCGACTTTCTTGGATAATGCGTAATAACCTTTCGATTATCGATACCGCGCGCCAGTTCGTACAGGCGCTGGCCAAAGCTGCCAAAGGTTTTGCTCAGAGTCAGCAGATCAATTTCTCTAAGTTCCTTGCAGGTATCAATGCCCATACGCTGGAACTTTTCAGCAGTTTTTTTACCGACTCCATGAATTTTATTAACTGGCAATCGCTCAACAAACCCTTCAACCTCGTCAGGGGTTAACACAAACTGTCCGTTAGGCTTATTCCAGTCTGAGGCGATTTTGGCGAGAAACTTGTTAGGCGCAACGCCTGCAGAAGCTGTCAGCTGAAGTTTCTCATAGATTTGATAGCGAATGGCTTGCGCAATATAAGTGGCACTACCTTTATAATCTGTGCAGTCGGTAACGTCTAGATAGGCTTCGTCTAGTGATAGAGGCTCAATCAAATCCGTATATTGTGCAAAGATCTCGCGAATGACTTTTGAATCATGACGATACTTATCAAAATTCGGAGGTACGATAACCAGCCCTGGACATAGACGCTTAGCGTAAGCTGATGGCATTGCTGAACGAACGCCATAGGTACGAGCTTCGTAGTTACAAGTAGCGATAACACCCCGCTTGTCTGGCGAACCGCCAACCGCAATAGGATGATTATTAAGCGATGGATCGTCGCGCATTTCAATAGCCGCGTAATAACAATCCATATCAACATGAATAATTTTACGAATAGGCCCACTCAAATTTGATTGCGACATTTGGAATTTAGACTGTAGACAAGAAAATACTTCGCATAGTTTAACCCATACGATAAATTTTAGCTCATGAGCATGAACACTGGTTAGAAGACCAGTTTAATCAAAGCACCGCCCAAATCACTTGTCCCAATATCGATATCACCACGATAGGCGTCGACAATTTCCTTAACCACTGACATACCGATGCCCTGCCCATCCACTGACTCATCCAATCGCTTTCCACGTGTAAGAACAGCAAGACGCACCTCTTCAGCAATACCTGGTCCATCATCTTCGATACAAATAGACGTTTTCAAACCGTTTTGGCTAGCGCTGACTTTGACCTGCTGTTTCGCCCATTTACAGGCATTATCCAGCAGGTTTCCGCATATCTCATAGAGATCACCTTCATTTAGCAAAACTTGAATCGATGCAGGAATATCAATGCTGATTTCAGCCGCCTTATGTGAATAAACTTTCTCCAGCCCTTTTACTAATTTAGTAATAGCAGGCTTTAGCGGAATTGCTTTCATCATAACTTGTGGGCCACTGGTGGCACGTTGTAGCTGATAACCGACGATCTGATTCATTCGCAATAACTGCTCGCCACAAACTCTTTCTAAATCTTTTTTGTCAGCTTCATTTTGTAATGCGGCCTGCATCACTGCCAGTGGTGTTTTAAGGCTATGAGCAAGATTGCCTAGGGTCTCTTTATAACGTTTACTCTGGTGGCGCTCGTTACTGATAAAACGGTTAATATTATAAGTGAGCAATCGAATTTCTTGAGGGTACCTATCGGACAATTTCTCCAAAGCTCCCTGTTCAACTTTTCGCAACTCTTTAACCGCTTGCCGGATTGGTTTTAACGTCCAGCGTAGAACCACAAATAGAATTAAAATAAGCGAAGCTGCCAAGCCCGCAAGCCACATCCAAAGAGTATTCCGATAAGCGTCAATCACTTGATTAAAGGGGCGCTTATTCTCAAGTATAACGAAATGATAGAGTGAAATTTCTCCGCTTTCAGATTCCCACTCAGCTATGAAGTGGAATTGAAAGAAACTCTCCTCTCCAAGTGAAATGGAATCGAGTGTAGCTTCACCGGGTAAGGTTAAAGGCAATGGGATCTTGCCCTGCTCAATGGCGTAGGTAGCTGATTGCGATTGCCAGATGAGGCTTTCGGTTTCATCGTATACTAATGCCGAAATGCCACTTCCGTATTGATTGAAACGTTTATCGGAAGGAATTTCCTCAGGTAAATACAGCTCTCCCGGCTCCAATTGATCGGCGACCGATAGCAAGCTGTAAAATTGCGCAAAAAGTCTTTCGAACGTTGCTTGACGAATTCCTGCTTGATAAGTGTTTAAAAGAATAAAACTCATCGCAGCAATAAAAAATACCAGCACAATACTGGTATTTAATAAAATTCGCTTTTGAAGGGAGTATGAAGCTTTTTGATTCACAGATCTGCTCTTAATCGGTAACCTCGACCACGCAGAGTATCAATTGGCTTTATGGTACCCTCGGGGTCAATTTTCTTTCGCAGTCTTCCGACAAACACTTCTAACACGTTAGAGTCACGATCATAGTCTTGAGCATATAGATGCTCAGTTAATTCAGTCTTGGACACTACCTTGTCAGGGTTAAGCATCAAATATTCCAAAACCTTATACTCATAAGCGGTTAAGTCCATAACTTCACCGTTGACCTTCACCTCCTGCTTTAGACTATCCAGGCTAATAGGTCCTTTGGTAATTTCTGGTTTGGCATAACCTGATGCACGTCGTAACAGTGCATTAATTCGAGCTAAGAGTTCCTCTGTTTGGAATGGTTTAACCAGGTAGTCATCTGCACCAGCAGCCAAACCGTCAACTTTATCTTGCCAATGGCCACGTGCGGTCAAGATTAATACAGGAAATTGAACGTCTTCGTTACGCAAAGTAGCAATCACTTCCATGCCGGAAATATCAGGAAGACCCAAGTCAAAAATACCTAAATCAAACTGATATTCCCGCGCCAGGTATAAAGCTTCCTCACCATTAGGAGCCTCTTCAACAACATAGTTATTTGCTTTTAAAGCGCTAACCAGCTGCTCACGTAACGCATCATCATCTTCGACCAATAAAAGCTTCATTGTCTCTCTCCACCCCATCCCTAAACGGGAACTTCCTAAATACCGCTAACCAATAACTCGACCATTACAAGCATTCACTAATAGATGTCGAACACGCCCTGAAGAGCTGAGTACTTTTACCCGATAAACAGGAGGCTTACGGTTCATATTAAGCGATGCAGACAACACTCTTTCATTTGTGTGTCTAGCGACAGCACTCATAGCTGCGCTTTTGCCAATTGGAACACAGGATTGATCCTGACGCTCCAGCTGAGTATCAATACGAATATTTGCAGCTTCAACCTTACCCAAAGCAAGGATTAAAGATGCAACGATAATAATATAAATATATTTCATAATAACCTTTATTCAGTGCTATGACATTTAATGTCTGTAACCACGTCCGGGCCTTACACTAACTTCAACATCAACCCAGCGCCCAGGATCATAATCCATAAAAGTCGTAAAACGCTGGCCTTTATATTTATAGGTGACATTATAACCAACAATAGCGGCATGACCATAACGGCTTTCGCTTACTTCACAACGGTAATGACTGTTACGTCCTTTATCGGCTACTGACTGGCCAATGACAGAGCCTACCACAGCCCCAGCAACCGAACCAAGACGCTTTTCGCCTCGGTCACCGCCAAGCTTATAACCCACTACACTCCCCACGACCGCACCGACAATGGAGCCTTTACGGCGCTCACGATCTGAACTTACGGTGTAACAGCGCTCTCTTGGGTAGCGACTTTCGCTATAGCCCGAAACAGGCTCAACGTACATTACTTTTGCACGTGTATAACGAGTATTCTCGTAGCGAGAGTCTGCATAAGGACGATCATCATGACTGGCTTGCGCAGTGCTAGCTAAGCTTAAGCTAACTAAAATCGATGTGATAAATAATGGGCTTTTCATACACAATACCTCATATTGTGGACGGGAGCCTGCTCTGCAGGTCCCGTAGATTTAAGGTAAGTGTAGAAAGTTTAAGCTGAATGCTCTCTGAACTTATAAAAATAAAGGTTATTTTTTAGCAAACATCCGTTGTAATGCCAATAAAATGACAGCTCCGAGGGTTGCTGTCAGTAAGGTCTTGATATTAAAGCCCGATATCTCTCCAAAGCCCAAAAGACTTCCGACATAGCCGCCAATAATCGCACCAACGATACCGATGACAATGGTCATAATGATACCTGCACCTCTAGCGGCCGGAATAATTGCGCGAGCTAAAAGGCCTGCGATTAAACCAACGACAATCCACGTTAAAATTCCCATATCGATATACTCCTTCAGTTTATCAGTGACTTAACATGTATTTATTCAGGTCAATCCCAAATAATCATTTCTTGCTTTTTGTAGTGCTTTTCAATGATGGCCTGATAGTATTTCTCGACTTGCTGACGACGAATCTTCAACGTCGGTGTTATCAAACCATTCTCAGTTGTCCAAGCTTCATCTACAAATATGAGCTTAGTTAAACGCTCATGCTTTTCAAGTTGATTATTCAGCTTTTGCAAAGTTTGTTCTGATTCTTGAGTAAATGCAGCACGATCCTTGATAGTTTTATTGTAAACCGAAGCAATCGCAACTGGTGCTGGCAAGCCATCGCCGATCACACATAAATGCTCAACACCTAATTCTGGCTCAAGTTTTGCCTCAATAGGTGCTGGCGAAACGTACTTTCCTTTTGACGTTTTGAAAATATCTTTAACCCGGCCTGTAATGAATAAAAAGCCACTTTCATCAATCATGCCGATATCACCAGTATGGAAAAAACCCTCTTCATCAATAACTTCTGCAGTTTTAAGAGGTTCCTTATAATAGCCTTGCATCAGACATGGGCTTTTCAGAAGGATTTCACCACTATCAGCAAGCTTTGCTTCAGCAGTCGGCATAGCGACTCCCACGGAGCCTTTTTTGCGACAACCTGGTTTACTGGCATGTGAAAAAGCCATCGTTTCAGTTAAACCGTAAGCCTCACAAATTTCCAGTCCAATACTGTCGAAAAAATCCATAGTAGCTCTCGGCAAAGCCGCCGCACCCGACAGAACGACTTTGGCTTTATCTAGCCCAAGCCCAGTTAATACCTTACGTCTGATAATGTTTTTGATAATCGGAAGCTTAAGCAAGAACCATAATTTTCTTTTCCCTACCTTGTCTTCTATACCTTGTTGAAACTTGAGCCAGATCCGAGGCACACCAAAAAATATGGTTGGTCGGACCGATACAATATTCTCCTGAAAACGATCCAGTGACTCGGTAAAAGAAATGGTGCTGCCAGTATGTATGCTGATAATTTCAGTCAGTTCCCGTTCCGCACAGTGAGCTAGTGGCAGGTACGAAAACGCACGCTCCTGACCAATATCGACAAACTGGCTGGCCGCCGCCGCTCCATTTGATAAAGCGCGATAATCAATCATAACCCCTTTCGGAATACCGGTTGTCCCGGAGGTATAAACGATAGTTGCCAGTTCATCAAGATCTGGGATGGGTGACTCAGACATGGCCTCAGTTTCAGCAATCACCTCATCCCACTCTTTAATGCCTGAGTGGGGTTGGTAGAAACTGATTTTAGGTAACTCGTCGGCAACGGCTTCGTTCTTAGCTGGCCAATCAGGCATCTTTCCCACGAAAAGCAACTTGGATTCACTGTGCTCCAGAATGGTGGTTATCGTTTCTTTACCAGCAGTCGGATAAATTGGAACCGATATATGCCCCGCCATCATAATAGCGAGATCTGCCATGATCCAATGCGAACAGTTCAGAGACAGTATGGCGACCTTACTTTTAGGAGGTAGCGTTGTTTTAAGGTGCTGAGCCATCTTTCGCACCTGTTGCCCAACCTCATGCCAGCTATATTCCTTCCAATCATTGCCAAAGGGCTGACGCAAAAAAGCATTATCGGCCGCCACAGTCTCCCAATGATAAAAAGCTTTGAGTGTTGGTTCTAAATTTAACTGACTCATATTTTGTTCTCATTTTAAAAGGTATAGGACATAAAGTAGTGCGGACCGATGCCTTCGATCACGAACTCTTCACCCTTTATATCAAAATTCAGCTTACTGTAAAATGGTGCTGCAGTGGTTCTTGCATTACACCATAACACCTGAGCGCCTTTTTCATTGCATATCCGTAAGCCTTCCCTTAACAATTCAGCACCGTACCCCTTTCCTTGCGATTGAGGGTCCGTAGCCATGCCACGAAGACGCCACGCACTATCACTGTGGAAGTTAAAGTCAGCCTCTAGTTTAGGATGAGACTCTGGATAAAAAGATGCAACAGCAACCACCTTACCATCAATAGATGCTGCTAAATGAAAACACCCCTCCATACTGTCTTCGGCGTAGTAACAAGTTTCTATAGATTGACCGGCTCGTAAAACCGAATGACGAAGAGGAATAATGGTGGCTTGTGGCACTGATTGAATGATTAACATTTAATGGGTTCTTTGAAATAGGCTGAGTTGACGATTTTTACTTTTATATCATTACTGTTCGATAACATATAGCAAAACAATCTAGCTAAAAAATCTTTCTGGTATTGAAAACGATGTTATAGGAAGCCCAGACATAAAAAAAGCCACTCAACTGAGTGGCTTTTGATAAAACATTAAAGACTCAATTACTGGTCGTCTTCAATTTCTTCTTCAACTTTCTCTTCAGCTTCTTCAAGCTCTTCTTCTGCAGAGTGCATCATTTCTTCCGCTTCAGCTTCAGCATCTTCAACCATTTGATCGGCTTCAGCTTTAGCTTCTTCTACCATTTCTTCCGCTTGATCTTTAGTTTCTTCATAATTCTCTTCAGCAGCCTGCTGCAAAGAAGTTACTGTTTCCTCGGTAGTTTCAGCAGTGTCTTCAACCGCTTTTTCAGTCGCCTCAACAGCATCTGCTGTTGCTTCTTTGACTGACTCCACCGCTTCTTGAGTTTCTTCCTTGGCTGACTCTTTTTTATCGTCGCTGCAAGCAACCGCAAGTGTTGATGCTAAAAGTGCAATAGCTAAACGTTTCATTCCTATCTCCTCCTCGGATTATTTACTTATAAGTAAAGTCACAAAAAATTTCATAACCTTTTTATAAAGCTTGGGTAATAAACTGTACGGAAATTACCCAAGCGCTCAATAATACAACAAGTTAGATTATTTTTTCCCTAAGAAAAGCCACGTTTCGAGAACTGTGTCAGGGTTTAATGACACACTATCAATCCCTTGATCCATTAGCCACTTAGCTAAATCAGGGTGATCAGACGGGCCTTGACCACAGATACCAATGTATTTATTGGCTTTTTTACAGGCTTTGATAGCATTGGCTAACAACACCTTAACTGTTGGGTCACGCTCATCGAAAAGATGAGAAATGATACCCGAATCTCGGTCCAGACCTAGTGAAAGCTGAGTCAGGTCATTTGAGCCTACAGAAAAACCATCAAAGTGCTTCAAGAACTCCTGAGCCAAAATAGCATTCGATGGTAACTCACACATCATAATAACGCGTAAACCATTGTCACCACGGCGCAGGCCATTCTCTGCCAGTAACTCGATCACTTTTTCGGCTTCACCTAAAGTACGAACAAACGGGATCATGACTTCAACATTATTAAAGCCCATTTTGTTACGAACGCGCTTAATCGCTTCGCACTCAAGCTCAAAGCACTCACGGAATTCTTCGGAAATATAACGAGAAGCACCTCGGAAGCCCAACATTGGGTTTTCTTCATGCGGCTCATATAAATGACCACCAATCAAGTTTGCGTATTCGTTCGACTTGAAGTCAGACATGCGAACAATGACTTTCTCCGGTGCAAAAGCACAGGCGATTGTCGAAATACCTTCGACTAATTTGCTGATATAAAATTCTTTCGGGTTTGGATAACCTGCCATTTGCAAGGCGATGGTCTTTTTCAAGCTTTCATCTTCCAGCTTGTCATAATCCAATAAAGCTTTAGGGTGAACACCGATCATGCGGTTAATAATAAACTCTAAACGAGCCAGACCAACACCAGCATGGGGCAAATGAGCAAAATCAAATGCTCGATCAGGATTGCCCACATTCATCATGATTTTGAATGGTAATTCAGGCATATCATCAACCGAGTCTTTACTGACTTCAAAGTCCAGTAGACCAGAATAAATCATGCCAGTATCACCTTCCGCACATGACACAGTGACTTCAGCGCCATCTTTAATGCGGTCAGTAGCATCGCCACAACCAACCACCGCTGGAATACCCAGTTCACGGGCAATAATTGCCGCATGGCAGGTACGGCCGCCACGGTTAGTCACGATAGCTGCTGCGCGCTTCATCACTGGCTCCCAATCCGGGTCAGTCATGTCAGTAACCAGAACATCGCCCGGTTTTACGCTGGCCATTTGATCAATGGAGCTAATAACTCGAGCCTTACCTTTACCGATCTTCTGACCAATCGCACGGCCAGTCGCCACTACGTCGGAAGTATTCTTCAAGCGGTAGCGTTCAATAATATTCTTATCGGAACGGCTCTTGACCGTTTCAGGACGCGCCTGAACGATATAAATCTTGCCGTCGGCGCCATCTTTTGCCCACTCAATATCCATTGGACGCTTGTAATGCTTTTCAATGATCATGGCTTGTTTTGCAAGTTCCTGAACTTCAGCATTATTGATACAGAACTGCATCCGTTCATTAACACTAACATCTACCGTATCCACAGATTTACCATGCTCGGTATTGTCGGTGTAAATCATTTTAATAGCTTTGCCACCAAGGGTCTTACGAACAATTGATTGACGACCTTCGTCTAAGCCTGGCTTATAAACATAAAACTCATCAGGATTAACGGCACCCTGAACCACGGTTTCTCCTAAGCCATAAGCGCCGGTAATAAAGACCACATCGTTGAAGCCTGACTCAGTATCCATAGTGAACATCACGCCACTGGCAGCGATATCACTACGAACCATTTTTTGAACACCAGCAGACAAAGCAACTAATGAGTGCTCGAAGCCTTGGTGTACGCGGTAAGCAATCGCGCGATCATTAAACAATGAAGCAAACACTTCTTTAAGCGCTTTCATTACATTGTCTAAGCCACGAACATTCAAGAAAGTTTCTTGCTGGCCGGCGAAGGAAGCATCAGGTAAGTCTTCAGCGGTAGCAGAAGAACGAACGGCTACGGCAAAGTCATCATTGGCATCGCCTTTCAATTTGGCATAAGCCTCAGTGATAGCTTGCTCCATTTCTGGAATAAACGGAGTATCCATCACCCAACCACGGATTTTTGCACCAACTTCGGCTAACTTTGTAACATCATCAACATCCAGGCTAGATAGCTCGTCGTTGATGCGCTTGTTCAGGCCACTTTGCTCAAGGAAAGCGCGGAAAGCATCGGCTGTAGTCGCAAAGCCATTTGGAACACTAACGCCCATATTGCTCAAGTTGCTGATCATCTCGCCCAGTGACGCGTTTTTACCGCCAACGCGCTCAACGTCACCCATCCCAAGTTGGTCATACCAAAGTACGTAATTATCCAAGGTTCTAATCTCCAGTTTATAAATTTGGAATTACCACAAACCGCCCATTTTTAGCTGATGTTCTTGCCGATAGTGAGCGTAAATGCTTAAATTCACGAACAAAGTGGTCTTTGTGGCCGCTATTTTACTGATAAATGAGCAAATATGAAACGCACAGTCTTTTTTATTTCCGACAGAACCGGTATTACCTCAGAAATGCTCGGTCAATCGCTGACTTCCCAGTTCGAAGGCGAGGTAGAATTCACCTACCACACCATCCCTTTTGTTGATGATGTGGACAAAGCTAACGCTGCGGTTTCTCGCATCAATCAGACTGCAATCCGTGATGGCCATAAGCCGATTGTCTTTGAAACCATCGTCAAACCAGATATTCGCAACATCATCACCTCCGCCAATGCGCTGCTCGTAGACTTTTTCCACACCTACATTGGCCCTCTTGAAAAAGAACTGGGAGTACACAGCTCCTTCCGCGTTGGTAAGTCGCACTCCACGGATGATAGACAGGCTTATGACACGCGCATGAGTGCGGTTAACTTTGCTTTGAACAATGATGATGGAGCTTCCACCAAGCATTACAACCAGGCCGATATCATCCTGGTCGGCCCATCACGCTGTGGCAAAACCCCTACTTCGCTTTATATGGCGATGCAGTTTGGTATTTTCGCAGCCAACTATCCTTTTACAGAAGAAGACCTGCCGAATATAAAATTAAAACCGGGCTTAGCGCAGAATAAACACAAGCTATACGGACTCACCATTGACCCAATGCAGTTGCATGAGATTCGTAACAAGCGCCGTCCCAACAGCAAATATTCAGCGCTCAATCAGTGCATGTTAGAAGTTCGAGAAGTTGAAGCACTGTATCGAAGAGAAAATATTCCCTTTATCGACACCACATCCCGCTCGGTCGAAGAACTGGCAGTGAAGATCATGGCAGACAAGGAAATCCTGAGAAAAATCTTTTAAAACAGAGTGATTTTTTAATTCAACTAACATAGCGCCTTAGGAACAAGCTCTAAGGAGCCCCATGAATTTAAAGCACACGTCTGAATTTTTCTATGAGGAGATTAAGAGCAGATCCTGACTTTCGTCAGGATGACAGCTTTCTATAGCTCTGATATCTACAAAGTTAGACACCTTGAGTCCCCTACCAAAAGGTTGTTGATTACCGTCTTACGAAGAGAGCAACTCTACCAATAAATCAATTCCCCAAGGTATGTCATCCTGACGAAAGTCAGGATCTGCTCTTAGTTTTTTCACAAAAGAAAATACAGATACCTGCTATAAATTCGTGGACTCCCCTTAGGATTAGCCTAACGTAACCGGCTCTATCAACAAGGCCATTCTTTGTCCTTTAGGAACCTTATTATTAGGGAAGACAATCGCCTCACCATCAGACTCGACGATATAAGGCTCATCAGGATCAGAAAGCAACTCAAAACCTTGTTCAAACTCGGTGAAATTAGCCAAGTCATCCTCAACATTGAGATGCGATTCATCAGAGATCCGCAACAGCTCTTTTTTTACCGCAAATAGGTTTAACTCATCGGTAGAACGGTCATTATTGAAATGATAATTGGCAGCGACCAGTTTTCGCAGTTGATTTTCCGCTTGCTTAAAATCATCGCGATTATTTTCACCGAATGGTTTGACTTTACCAAGTTCCACCGTAAAGGCATCGGCTTTGAAATGATGGCTGGTATGGTACGAAAAAGTCGAACTTGGTTTGTGATAAAGCAATACGGTATCGACGCCACAATCCTGCACAAAAGCTAACTGCTCTGCTTTGTGCTCGCGACCATCAAGATAAGGATAAATAGCAAAGCGTTGATGTTTAGAAGCTCGAATAGCGGTATGCAGATCATAGTGATAGCGACGAGCATCAGTCGGTGACTGATCAAAGAAATCTTTTACCGCCGCTTCCAGCCGCTTGGCTCGCAAAGCTTCATAACATCTGGCATCAGCCTCAAGATAAGCCTTCCAATGATGGTTAAACATGCGGTTCAAATTAAATTCCAAGAAACGCTCTTGCTGCATCATGGCTTTCGGGTTGCCAAGCAATATCAGCAAATTAACTTGCAGAGCCTGACTTCCAACAAGAATATCACGCACCATATCACTGATAATTTCTATCGGTGCTGTTTCGTTGCCGTGCACACCACAGGAAAGACAAACATACTGATTGCTGGGTTGGTCGGGAGTAAATTCTATAATCCCGGCATCATGAAAGACTGCTTTGCCTTGATCGATTTCCAGCGAAAAAGGTTCATGGTGATCAGGATTTTGACGGACAAAGTCAATAAAGTTAAAGGTGTTAAAATCGTGTGACGTTAGCATAATTCTCAATGTTACTGATTCAGTTATTTAGTCGAAGCTCTTGACTAAGCCTACTTAGTCGCAGTTTCTTCAAAAGGCGGAACGAGCAATTGCGGATCCAAACGATGGCTCAACCAATTTAGACGCCAGTCAAGATGTGGGCCGGTTGCGCGACCGGTAGCCCCTATGCGACCAATGAAATCGCCCTGCTTTACAGGCTCACCGACTTCAACGTCGACACTGCTCAAATGCAAGAAAGTCGAGTTCACGCCAAAGCCATGATCAATGATAATGGTTCCACCCGAATAAAACATATCCGGATGGGCTAAACGAACAACGCCATCGGCAGGAGCGACAACTTCAGTTCCGGTTGGAGCTGCAACATCAACCCCAAAATGAGGTCGTTTGGGATCGCCATTTAGAACCCTTTGGCTGCCATAAAAACCACTCAAGCGCCCTTTGGCTGGCCAGATAAAATCCTGCATGAAATATCTAAAATCTGTAATTTCGGCACGAGCCTCAGCGACCTGTGCTGTTTCTTTTTTTATGCGCGCTAATACTTCAGGTTTCTTAGGCGTTACTTTCGATGGTGGTAAACCATCGATACGTTCAATGTTGTACTGACGTTTGCGAATGGTGATGGGCTGGGTTTCTGTTTGCTCGCCCCTGGAAACGATTAAGGTTGCACTTTCAGGCATATCGCGATGGAAACCAAACACAAAGTAACCATCGTCCGAAACCTTGATGTCTTGTCCTTCAAATTTGACCTCAGCTCCCGGCACTGTCTGGCCAATCACCAGGCCTCCTTGCGTGAAGTCACCTTTTAATGACTGTATCAAAGGTCCTTTCGCGTTTAATTGAGTAAGGCTAAAAACAGCCGTCAACAATAGAGCCAATACTACAAATCTTTTCATTTACGTTACCTATTCAGAATCTTGCTTGTTCTCGATTTTAGCAGTGACTGCCGCCTCTATAGAGTCATCATGATCCTCATGGTTCAACTCAACCTGTTCAATCTTCTCGAAACGACTGCTAATCTTATCAGCTGAGATAGTCACTTTCTTAACATCATCAGACACATTATTAATATGACGCGCCAAATCACTCATTCGTGTTCTGAATCGACCGAAGTCTTTAGAGAGCATCCCTAAATGTTCCTGAATGATATGAACCTGTTTGCGAGTAGCTTCGTCTTTCAGCACTGCGCTAGCGGTAGTCAGCAATGCCATCATGGTCGTCGGTGACACCATCCACACTTTTTGTTGCTGAGCGAACTCAACCAGATCAGGGTGATGCGCATGAATTTCGGCAAACACTGCCTCAGCAGGAATAAACATGACAGCACCGACAGCGGTCTCTTGGTCGATAATGTATTTGCTGGCGATATCATTAACATGCTTTTTAATGTCTTTGAGGAAAGCTTTATGCGCCTGATCGCGCTCAGGCGATGAACGTTCGACGTCAACCATCTTCTGATAATTTTCCAGCGGGAATTTTGCATCAACGCCAATCACGCCGGTTGGTTCTGGCAGGAACAAAGCGCAGTCAACAATTTTGCCATTACTAAAAGTATGCTGGAATTTATAGTGGCTAGTTGGCATCACATTCGAAACCAAAGACTCCAACTGCACTTCACCAAAGGCACCACGCGAACGTTTGTCAGAGAGAATTTCCTGCAAGCTCACCACGTTACTGGACAGCTCGGTAATCTTTTTCTGCGCATCATCAATCAATGCCAGACGCTTTAGTACATCCTGGAAGGTCTGAGTGGTTTTCTCGAAACCATCAGCCAAACGCTTCTCAACCTGGCCACTGATTTCTTTAAGACGCTCATCAGTAGTTTTGGTCAAGCCAGACATGTTTTTCTCAAAGTTCTCGGCTTGTGTTTTGAGATTAAGCGTAATTTCTTCGCGAACATCCTTCATACCGCGGCGGAACTGCTCCTGCAGCATAGCCAAGGCTTCTTTTTGATTCAGCTCGATCTGATCCTTGAGTTGCAGAATATTTTTCTGCAAGGTTTCCTTAAATTGGTACAGCTCTTTTTGCTGGCTAACCGTATTATCGTTAACCTTCTGCCCAAGGTTATCACTGAACTTATTGAAACCGCCCTGCACCAGACTTTGGAATTGCTGAAACGACTCGGAAAGCTTAACTTGGTTACCCGCCAGCTTTTCCACCATACTGTCCGAAGCACGCTGATTCTGCTCAACCAGACGATTAAAATCGTTCTTAGTCTGCTCAAAAGTATGACTCTGACGAGAGTCCATACTCTTCAACAAATCACGAGACACCGACATATCATCAAGCAGTTGCTTAAAAGTGTTTTTTTGACGAATCATCGCAGCCATAAAAGCTATCGCCAGAATGACAATAATGACCAACAAAATGATTTCAATCGGATACTTGTTCCAAAGAGTTTCTAATGACATGAATATTTAGCTTTTATTAATGATAAATCAGACTTCCCAATGAGGTCTTATTATACACACAAGACCAGCCATCAAAAGCGGGATTTATAGGCAGTTGCAAGTCATCGGGCAACCACATTGGGTTGCCCCTACCAAGACATCACTTCTGCAGCTTCATCCATACCCACAGCTGTCATCCCGCGGCTCGACCGCGGACAACATCGTCAGGAACGATTTTATAGATTACATCCTTGTAATCTACCTACTACGCAGGCCGTCTAAAGCCGTTTCAGTTTGCTCCTGCAAACTGATGAATGGCGAAGCCAGCCCAAAGGGCAAAATACAGGGAAGTATTTTGTAATCCAGTTTCTTCCTTTGCCGCAACGAAAAAAGGCTTCCGGTTTAAGGGAAGCCTTTTGAATAATGGCCGAGTGTGACCGCCAAGGGCAGGATTTGTTCCCTACAAATCTCTGCATTTCCTCCGTCCTTGGAGGTCAGATGGCGGGAATGCCAGAATTGCAGGAGCACATTCTGGGGAAGGATTACTGCGTCGCTGTGCTCCTTGCCCTTCGGGCCGTCGTCGGCTATCGCCTCCAACGTTCAAAGCACTTCGTGCTTTGTCGAACTCCTTCGGAGGTTCTCATCATTTCCTTTGCCACAACGGAAAAAGGCTTCCGGTTTAAGGGAAGCCTTTTGAATAATGGCGCGCGTGGAAGGATTCGAACCTCCGACCGCCTGGTTCGTAGCCAGGTACTCTATCCAGCTGAGCTACACGCGCATCTCGTTGTCGGGCGGTATTATGCCACCAGACGATGATATGTCAACGCCCTTTTGTAAATTTTTCCAGAATATTTCAATAAAACATCTAACTGATTGTTTATCAAACAAATCTAGTTCAAATAGTAGTCAAATTCAGTGACTCTTAGTTATGATTTTTGACTCTTTCTTATCGTCATACATCATTAAATCAGCTTTGTGTACAAGCTCTTCCATATCATCTGTATCATAAGGGAACAAGCCGTATCCAGCGCTTAGAGATAGACTTAAGTTATGCTGCTCAAATTTGAAGCTCCGCTCATTAACAGCCATTTTCAGTTTATGAATAACGCTTTCAACTTCATTCTTTTTGTAAGCCCTTGGCAGTAAGATTAAAAACTCATCCCCTCCGAGACGACAACAAATATCTGTTTGCCTTATATTATCGAGAATAATATTTGCAACCTCGGTTAGTACATAATCCCCTGCTTGATGGCCGAAGTTATCATTTATGTCTTTAAAACCATTTAAATCAATAGAAATTACAGCGAAAGGCTTCTTCTTTTGATCCTTTGTAAACTTTTCAAGCAAAATAAATGCAAATCTTCTATTGCGTAGCCCTGTTAGTTCATCAAGCATTGAAGCTCTATGAGCTATATAGTAAGAGCGGTATAGCAGCATGACTAAGAGTAAAATTGAGACTATAAGGCCATAACCCATTACTCTATATATTATTATGCTATTAAGAAATGTATTAGATGGGGCTTTCATCATGCTACCTGCCATTACCCAGCTACCGCCAGGTATTTCAATGACAGAAGTAATATCCGCCTCATTAAAAACCTCTTCATTACCTATAAAAAATGATCCTTGTCCACCAGTTCCATCCAGCCCCCTAATAGCCACATCAAACTTATTAAGCAGACTATAAAGTCCAGTATCTTCAAAAAGCTCTTCAACATTAATTACAATGCTTACCCCGCCCCAATAATTGGAATTTATGGGCACGTCGTCAAATACTGGAAAGCGGGCAATAATGGCTTGCCCACCTTGCACTAACTCTAATGGACCAGCCATAACCACTGACTTATTCAAGCGAGCTCTTTCTACAGTTGCAAATTGACCTGGATTTGTTTGAAAATCAAACCCAATTGCTTTTTCATTACCTTTTAGAGGATAGATTTTGGAAATGGTGTATCCCTCTGAAATGCCAATATTTCTGATGTAACGACCATTTTGGATTAGCGTTTTGGCAAATGCTTCAAAATTATCAAGCGCCAACTCTTTATTTACCGACAACACTGTCACTAAGCCGTTAGCTATAAATACATCTGAAAACAAGGCAGATTCAACATTTGCTCGAACCAAAAGAAATTCTTCAGTCAAATGTTGTTTGGCCTCTCTACTTATCTCTTCTTCGTATGATTTTAAGAAAAGCTCAAACAGAATAATTGATGTTACCAAATAGGAAAAGCAAGCTAAAATAACAGCTAGATTAATTATCTTTTTTTTAATTACCTTTTTACCCATAGCTGCCCCCCCCGAATAAACTATCCGATTATTTTTAATTAGCTGCTCGTTACTATGTTGTTATTGTTGTGTTGTGTTGTTTTGTGCTGTTTTTTTTATTTTGCTTTGTTAAAACTTAACCTGCTTAAACGAGTCAGCACCTAAATCTTACCTTGTTCTTGGGGTAACGGAAAGCCCGTCTTCAATCTCTTCGCTGGGGTTGTAGATTAGGACTTCCCCTTCACTAACACCAGTTAAGACTTCGGCTTCCAGTCCATTAATAGCGCCTATCTCCAAAGTGCGCTTTGTCGCGACACCATCTTCTATCGCAAACGCTACCCACTGAGTGCCTTCGCGAACCATAGCAATAACTGGAACAATCAGGCTGTTTGGTTTATCAGCCAGAATAATATCGACATCCAGCTGATAACCATGCCCCAGCTTTTGCCATTGCTCTGGCTGACTGGTGAAGTCAATGTAGATATTCACTCGCTGTTCTTCAATCCCAAGCGCAGTCACTTTTTTATAGGCCATCGGCTCCACTTGCCTGACGATACCTTCCAGCACGGTCTCACCGCCCCAACCTTCCATGCGTACTTTCTGTCCTTGCGAAACCCGCACCGCTTCGGTGGAAATGAGCTCTACTTTGACCTCAAGCTCATTCGGATCACCAATATCCATAATCGGCTGCGCGGCATTGATAACGCTAGCACTTTGCCTATAACGAGTTAACACGACACCAGTGGCAGGAGCTAAAACCTGGCTACATTCACATTTCGGCAAAAACTCTGCCAATGAAGTATCAAGCAAGGCTTTAACGCGCTCGAGCTCGGCCTGCCGCAGCTGCAATGTGGCCTGAGTCGCCTGCAATTCCTGCTGCAGGCTTTGATAAATTTTCTTTGCTGTATCGAACTCACGTTCGGAGATCGCCTGATCTTTGTATAAGCTATCAGCTCTTTCCAGATCACTTTTAGCGAAACTCAATTCATTTTGCACCTGTCTTAACTTTGCCTGAGTCATTTCCAAAGCAGATTGAGCTGCGCTTAATTCAGCAACGGCCTGTCTTTCGCTGCGAGGGTCGAGCGGCTGCGAGCGTAAGGGTTCGATTTCCGCGACAACGGTTTCATTGGCTACAACAGGATCTCCAACCTCCAATTCAACACGTCGCAAATAGCCCGTTATTGGAGCCGACACCTGATAAACATGCTTAACTTTTGTTTCTCCAACCTCAGAGACCACCTCATAAAATTGGCCTTTAGTGACTTTTACCGTCTCAACTTCAATAGCTCTTGGCCATAAGCCATACGCCAACAAGGCAACTAGAACAGCAGCCAGCAGTATCCATAATGTAAAACGCTTATTAATGCCCATGAACAATTATTCCTTGGTCTTTAAAACTTCGATGAGATCGAGATTATGAATTCGTTTTGCAACAAACAGCGCAGACATGACCGAAGCGACAATGGCCACAATCACAGAGTAGCTATAGGTGTGCGGATAAATAATAATCGGGATTCTGAACAGTTCAGTCTCCAGAGCATAACCCAGCAAATGAGTCAGCCCCCAACCCACAAAACAACCTAGCGCCAAACCAATCAAGGTTAGCAATCCGATCTCACATAATAAAATATAGGAGGTTTCACCTTTAGTAAAACCCAAAACTCGCAAGGTCGCCAGCTCACGACCTCTTTCCGACAAAGATATTCGGATCATGTTGTAGGAAACGCCGAATACCAATATTGACGAAAGCACAATAAAGATAAAAATAAAGACCAGCATACTTTCGGCAACCGTTTCGTTAAAAGCATCCAACGAAGCTTTTTTAGTCACTAAGGCGGTGATGGCCGGTGACTCTTTAACAGCAGTGTAAAACGCTTGCGAAGCATTCGGGTCAACAACCAAGTTCAGCATAAAATATTGCCCGACCTCGCCCAGCTCCCGATTGAGGGATTCAAGATTCATATAGGCAGGCAAGCCCATAAAAGTATCGAAAATACCGGCTACCGCAAAGTCGCGCCGTAAACCCGTCTTATCCAGAAACTCAACGTAAACCCGATCGCCCACCGCCACATTCAACTTCTCCGCCAGCAAGCTTCCAATCACCATCCCCTCTTCCGGCAAGGAGATAACTTTTTGCGAATAGTTGTCATAAATGGGCTGCAAAGTAGCATCCGAGCGAATGCCCGTAATCGCGCCTCTGTGACTCTTGGTGCCATTGATGAATTCAACGGAAACATAACGTATCGGCTCAGCCTCAAGAACGCCCGGCAATCGCTTAACCTGATGGAACGCCTGCTGTTTTTGATTCTGATAAAAAGCCATGGTCATATCTTGTCGCTGCGCATCATTAAAGAAGGACACACCCAGGAACTTAATCGCATCAAACATCTGGATACCGAGTACCATCAGGCCCACAGCAAAGGAAATGCCGATAACGGTGAAACTTGCTCGCAGCGGCTTACGAATGATCTGCCGAATGGCGATTCGAGTCGGTTGATCGAGCCAATGCTTGATACGCGAAGTGTCGATAAAGCTTCTGTGATAAACATCAGGACTGGGCGGCACCATCGCAACAGCCGGTGGCAATTTAACCACCTTAGCGATCGAGCCGATAATGCCGGACAATGCCGCTAACACACTGATGCCGGTACTGATAACAAACGATAATATGGAAAAGTCATAGACAAGAACCGGGAAGCGGAAAAACTCCGCATAGACTTCGGTATTGGCCTGCCCAAGATAAGCACCCGCAATTAAGCCAATCACAGCGCCCACCAGACACATCACCAAAACCATCCTGAAATAATGCATCCCCACCTGCAGGTTGCTATAGCCAAATGCTTTCAGTAAACCAATCTGCTCGCGCTCGTTGGTGATCATTCGGCTCAACACCATGTTCGTCAGAAATGCAGAAACCAACAGGAATATGGCAGGGAAAATTGTCGATGTGGTTTTGAGCTGCTCAATTTCATTGTTCACAAACCAGTAGGACAGCTGGTCATCGCGCAGATAAGAGTTTCTACCACCATAAGGCTCCAGCACCATATCAATCTGCTTGAGCAATGCCTGATGATCAGCCTTGGCATCAAACTTAAAAGTCGCATCATTAAACGCACCTTTCAGATCAAAAGCCGCCTCCAGCGAACTCTGTCCCGCCCACAAAACTCCATAACGTTTGTTATCCGGCATCAAAGAACCGGGACTCATGGCATAAATATATTCAGGGCTTAAAGCAATGCCGACAATCGTGAAGTAACGCTTTTTACCATTCATCACCGCTGGCAATTCATCACCCAGCTTCAAGTTATGCGCTTCGGCAAAAGGCTCATTCACAATCACCTCGTCGGAAGCACCCGGAGCAATCCAGCGGCCTTCGCGCATCGCCAATTGATTGAGTCGTGGTTGTCCATGATCCGGAATTGACGTCAACATCCCCATGACCGGTTCATTGAAATCGGGCATATCCAGACTGGCATATTTCTTGATTCGGGTTTCGACTAAACTAATACCCTCAATCGCTTCTAAACGCTGTTTAACCGTATTGGGAACGCGCACAGCGCTGACAAAAGCATCAGCAAACTGATAATCGGAATAATATTGTTCGGAGGTTTTCTGCAGCGATTCAAGCGTGGTCAACGCCATGCTCAAGGTAGCAATACCCGATGCAATCACCAAAGCCACAGCAATGACCTGGCCTTTAACATGCCATAAGTCACGCAGCAGTTTCAGATTCAGGGCGCGCATATCACCACTTTAACTCGCTGGGAGACAGACGGTTTGAATTAGAATGGATATCAGAAACCTTACCATCGCGAAGGGTCACCACACGATCGGCAATCCCACCCACCGAAGTGTTATGGGTAATCACAACAGTCGCAGTGCCCAGCTCACGATTGACCTGCTCAATCGCTTCCAGCACTAAAATACCGGTCTGATGATCCAAAGCCCCCGTCGGCTCATCACATAATAAAATTTCAGGCTGCTTGGCAATCGCTCTGGCGATAGCCACCCGCTGCTGCTCACCGCCAGAAAGCTGCGCCGGGAAATGATCCTTTCTGGGTAACAAACCAACAAGATCCAATGCTTCTTCAGGCTTAATGGGGTTTTTTGCAATCTCAGTAACCAAAGCCACATTTTCCAAAGCAGTAAGGCTCGGAATTAAATTGTAGAACTGAAACACAAAGCCCACATGCTCGCGGCGAAAATTAGTCAACAATCCTTTGCTTTGCGAGCTTATCAGACGGTCCTTAAAATACACCTCGCCCGAAGTGGCATCATCCAATCCGCCCAGAATATTAAGCAAAGTCGATTTACCGCTACCCGACTGCCCCAGCAAAACCACCATCTCATGCTCATACACCTCAAAATCAACGCCATCCAGCGCCTTAACCTCAACCTCGCCCGTCTTATAGACCTTAGTCAGATTGTGCGCATGCAACACAGGCTTCGACTCAGCTGAGGCTGAGACAGTAGATTCTTCGTTCGTAGTTATGATTTCCGACAAGCTCAGATCCCTGATTAAAAAACAAACACCTTTGATTCATAGTAAGAACCGAGCGGAGAGATAGCAATAGAATTTTACAGGGAATGGCGATTAGATGATTTATGTCAAACGGAGAGGCTATTCATTGTTAATTGTTTGCCTGAACCCATGAGCTAATTTATTTTCCCAACCAATCTAAACCTTTTCGAAAGTATTCTCATCTAAATCCTCAATACAATCAAAAAAAACAACGGAGTGACGTATGTCTAAAGCAATGAAGGTTCTGAGTTTAACATTTATCATTTTATCAACTTCTCTTTCAGCCGCAGGTGCGGATTCTTTAGAGACAACTGTTTTGCAAAAAGATAAACAGTTCTGGCAGGCCTACAATACCTGTAATGTTAATGAAATAAGAAACTACTTCACTGATGACATGGAGTTTTATCACGACAAATCAGGATTAACCTCTTCGCTGGAAGCGTTTATGAAATCCATAAGTGAAAACCTGTGCGGAGCGAATAACCCAAAACTTCAACGAAAGCCAATAGAAGACAGTATTAAAGTATTTCCTTTAAATAACTACGGGGCCATTATTAGTGGAAAGCACACATTTTACCGAGTCGAAAACGGACACCAAATCCTAGATGGTGTTGCCCAGTTTACCCATATATGGCGACATAGAGACGGTGTTTGGAAAATGTCACGAGTGCTTAGTTATGATCACCAGGCGCCATCAGAATCAATGTTGACTACTCAAATCCAATTATCCGATGAGACATTAAGTTCTTATGCTGGAAAATATCAAGCACCAAATACAGGAACGGTAATCATCTCTATAAATGAAAATCAGTTAAATATGCAAGCGGGAAAAATGAATGCCGATCTATATCCAGAAACAGAAACACTGTTTCGTCATGCAGAAGCGCCACTGACCTTTGAGTTTGTAAAGAATGAAAAACAAGACGTCATCAAAATGATAGTTCGTGAAAATGGAGAAGTTGTCGAAGAAGCAAGACGCTTAAAATAATCAAGAAGCAAGAAGTTAATGGGGCAACTTTGCCCCATTAGTTAAAAGTTTGTGGGTGTGCAGTACTTGACAGAATTTTGCAGGGAATGGTGGGTGGGTTGGTTGATTTATGTCAGTGGGAGGGCTTATATGTTAACCAATTTGCGAGCAATTGATTAACCTTGGATTGCTCCGCACCAACAAAGGCTACTCCTCTTGCCTTGCTGGCAGTCGAAACATAGATTAGATAAAAACCTTTCGGACCTTTACCTTCTAGAGTTGTGAAAACATCAACTGTATAACGACTCTCTACATAACTGTTCACTTGCTTAAAGATTAGTTCATTATCACTATTCATGAATTCAGTGACTGAAGGTAAGGAGTCATTCCCCCGTGGAATCCAGATCTCGTGGAACCTATACTCACCATTACCTTCTAATTTAATAAAATTATATCGAGTTAAATCTGACTCAATAAAATCAGAACCGATACAATATTCTTTTTCAAATACCAAATAGCATAATTTATTTTCACAGCCATAGGAAAGGAAAACTAACAGGATGAAGAAAAGTGTAGTAATAAGCTTATTCATTTTATGTCTTATATTAGAAAGGGATTAGCTGAAAGTTTGTGGGTGGGCAATGTGTGCTGATTCTCGTTGATACAACACTTAAGTTGCTCTGTACACATAAACAAGAAAATCGTCAGAACTATGGCAAAAAAGCTGTATTTGAAAACACCGTTATAGACTTTGAGGCACGTGACAAAGCTACATATAGATGTGATGGTGTCATAACTCCTGCATCTAAAATTAGCGAGTGCTCCGATTCTAATCCTTTTAAAAGTAAAGTAGACCCAATGGCTCGCAATGGTATTCTCTTATCACCTTGATGTCTCCGTTGCTCTCGAATAAGTTCTGCACACTGCAAAATAGTTTTAGATGGTTCACTGACTGCCAGCTGAATAGTATTTTTTAAAGCTGAAAAAGCCCCCTTTCTAAAGACTCTTGTATCTGGACTTTGTTCAAGTATGCTCAACAGGTTTGCTATTGACTCACGGTTACTAGATGCAATTACCAACTTAACAGCTTGCTCTATATTGGTGACCGGAGTACGACTCCTTCCTGCAAGTATCGTAGACATCCGCTTCTTTATTTTTGCTCGCCCGATACCAGTCATCATTAAAGAAACTGAATAGAGGATATTATCTGCCAACTCGTGACCATCTAGTATATCCATATTGGAAGCAGCTTCTGTAATATCCGCCAATTCGACAGGCTCAACAACATCAACTCCTTTAGATAAGCTAGCAAAGTTATGTCTGGAATGTCGATTTCGAGCATCCCCTATAACCAGCAGTGAATCAGATTTATTATTGGTTGCTCTTATTTGATATTGAGCTTTATTTTGATTGTAGATGTTTACTTTTGGGGTAGAAGATAGCCTCTCCCACTGCACATAATCACGACAACCTAACAAATTAATAGATTGACCATTAAGTAGTAAATCTCGACACTCTAGTATCCATTGGCCCAGCTCCTCTGCTCCTGAATTTATCCAGCGCCAAGGAACATTAAGTTCAGCAATAATTGGGAACCTTGATATCACATCGGCATTCCATGAAGGCATTGGTCCAGAGAAATTAAATATACACTGCATAGGGTCACCAAAAACAATAGTTGGTATAATCTCTGACAGCGAGCAAATAAGTTTATGTTGCTGAATGTCACAGTCTTGATACTCATCTACTAATAATCGAGTGTAAGATGCATTAATTATGTCGGCCAAATGTCCCGCACTAATATAGTTAGTAACCTTCCCTCTCAACTCCGGATAGAAGGTTTGTGGATTCTGAACAGTCGCCTGAATATTGCATGAGTCAGGAAACATATTAGCAACCCTCAAAGCCCAACCATCAATTGTTGAAACAACAAAGTTATTACTAGGTACATCTAACCGCTTTAACCGCTGCTTTAATGCTGCAACTCCAGCCGTTGTATGAGTTAGCACTAAGTATGGTTTCTCTTGTTTAATATGAAGAGCTTCTGTTATTAAGTGGGTTTTCCCACAACCCGCTGGCGCAACGACTAGACCTAGCGATCTATCAAGAACAGCTTCAACACTCACCTCTCATCTCCATTGCTATGTACCCAATTAAAGATGTCTTTAAGAGTTCTTTGAAGATCATCAGAAAATAATTCAATCTTAGGTCCAACGATGGATCTTGAGAGTGACTCTGCTTTCGCAATATTTTTAAACCACTTGTAATGCCCAGCAGCTTCAGCCAATGGCTGTCGCATTGTATCTTGCGGTGAGTCTATACATAAAGTATAGGTAAACTGTTCGTTCGATTTGTTTTTGATATGCTGGTCAACTTCTTGCTCACCATTCAACTCAGCAGCAAGCTTCACAATCTCAGGAATCAAAGCTATTTGACACCATGAAAAAATTGCACTTTCTGTTGATAGTTCGGAGCCCCATTCAAAAATCTGAACCCCTTTATCTCTACAAGTTTGAGACTGCAACTTGTGGGCAAGAGTCGTTATATCAGAGTCTTTAAGTAAGGCTGTTGGATAACCAAGACTTTCGAATATTTCAGCACGTTTGAAATAATTATCGCCCCCACCACCATCCGTAAAGGATGCGCCTTGCGCCTGAATACAAAGCTGCTGAATATCCTGTCTGTATAAATCCAGTCCGCGAAGGATGCCGACCTCAGTGCTCCCTTCTCCAATAATAACCGCTCTACTAAAGAATGCTTCAGCACAAGCTCGAATAGTTGCTTGCTCTTGTTCCCCTCCAGATAAACTGTAAACCTCGTGTGAAAAAGGTGGTGCAAAAACTTGTCGTGCGATTGTCCTTTTTCGTATGACATGCAATTGAGTTGCTTGAAGCTCACGCAAGACAAATGGTGAATGAGTTGTAATAAATACTTGCTGATCTGGCTCCATAGATTTAGACCCAAGCTCGTTTAAAAGTCTTGAAATCCTATATGGTTCCAATCCATATTCAGCTTCATCAACGATCAGGATCTTAGATGCGCTAGCAGTTTTTTGAAGCCCACTAACGAGTAATCGAGATGACCCAGTCCCTAGCTGCCTTAACGGTGTATTGTTATTGTCATGAAGGCTCACCGCCCCGTTGGTGAGTGAAACACTTTTAACATCAAGAAGAGCCTTTAAATCACCTACAGGTACACCCAAGTTATTTGCCACAGCTTTCACTTGCGTTAAAACGTTGTCAATACCATCAACTTCTTGCTCAGAAAATGCTGCACGTGCAGAGCGGCTGAGCTTAGCTAAGGTAGATGTAATATCAATACTATCTTCAGACAGTTTATTTAAAACAGAGCGGTTTCCCCAAGCTAAATGCTGACTTGAGCTGACGCCTAGCCTAGCTGGAGTTACTAACTCTCGGTGTTTCCATTGAAGTCTTCTTTCCACACTTTCCGCTTGCGCTCTTTCTGAGTAAAGTAACCAGTCGGGGTCTAAATCTGCTCCAACAATGAGTTTTAAAGTGAGTACAGTTTCTTGACCCACTTGAGGTTCATCAGTTATCTCACCTGAAACTAAATCAAAACTTCTTAAGAACATACCGTAGGCTTCGATATTTTTAAGTTGATTGTTTAGTGCGCCAAGGGTAACGAATATTTCAATAGGAGAATCCGTATCAAGTTCGAAAAAGTCAGCGTCTGTAAACGGATAAGAACGTCTTGCTCCCAATGCGAGGTCAATTGCATCCAGTATTGTTGATTTCCCCGAATCTCCTGGTCCAATAAGGCAATTCAAACCAGGATTGGGACGCCATTCAAATTCTTTTATTGCTCGAAAATTTCTTATATGGATATGTCGAATTTGTGACAAAACAAAATCCTTCTATTTTTAATGAACTATGTGAGCTTGAATGCGCGGGGTATTCCCGCAATAAAGCTGGGTGATGCAAGTGCAGTTTGGTTTACGTCCATACAAGCGCATAATTAGTCACCATTGCTACTGCGCTTCATATTCGCAAGCATCTTTGTATTAACCATTATTCGTGTTTGAAGTTGCTTTTGAGACAGGTTTCTTTTTCTCATAGTGTCTATTGAGAAGTTATACTCCCACTCATTAATCCAGCCCTTATCATAGGCGTGTTGGATGGCTTCAACATTTAATGATTTCTTATTGTCTTTTCTTACACGTTTTACCGCTTGAAAAATTAAGTCAGATGGCAAACCTATGAATTTCTTTACGCAGCAGTTACCTACTGTTGCAAACTGCCCATTTAATTTATTTCTAAGAGTGCATATTTCAATTATTGGAAAATGTCCACAAAGGCACCTTTCCGGTTCAGCGGCCTCGTATATCTGGTACAAGCTCCATTCGAGTTTTGCCAAATCCCAGGTTTCAGACTCAGAACGGTTGATTATTTCCTCTGTCAGCTTGTAGTTGGACATAAAACCTCCTTGTGGCTAACGTCACCAGCAGCCTCTTATTATGTGATTACTGTTTATCCTCAGGTAGTGCATGCGTTTGGAAGCAACCATTACTACGGCGAGTGATGGTGTGATTACAATAAGGACACGTTATTTCTTCAGATTCCTTGGTTCCTGGCATTTTTCCACCAAGTTCAGTAATTTCGTAATTCTTATTGCATTTGGTACATTTTTCAACTTCTGCCATTGCTGCTCTCTCTTTGTAAATAATCATTTAATTTTTGGAAGCAATATGGTCAACTAGCGCTTGAATAGCTTCATTCTGAGCTTTTAACAATTCAGGGCTCTCTTTATCTGATGCACATCTGACACTTTCTGCAAGTTCATTAATTCGATCTTTCAAAGATCGAAGCTCTGGATCATTAGCTTCCGCAGTAGCGATTTTTTTTTTGTAGCCATAACAAAATACTCTTTGCGCATTCTTCCATTCCGCACTTCTCACTCTTCACTGGCGTTCCCCATATAACATCATAATTCCTGAACATCACTGATAAGCTTTTGATTTGAAATAATTTATTTTTAATGTCCATTTTCCGGCTAATACCATATAAAACCGAACATTCTCGTTCTGGTATCTTGTTTAAGATCTCAGCTTCACTGCTCTTTTGTGAAATGGCTCACACCTTATAATAGTTAGCTTTTTGGGTATTGCAATGACTTTATCGTTTAAATATTAATCGAACTTTGTAAGCGAGGATAAATTACAGGCATAAAAAACCTGCCAAAGCAGGTTTAAGTAGTCTAAGAACAGAGTTATTTAGGACTGTTTCATTAGAACTTTGATTTCGTCATCCCCATATTTAATAACGTCACCTGACATGATTTTCTTTCGCTTTCTCTTCTCTATCTCACCGTTGACTAAAACCTGACCGTCATCGATTACAGCTTTTGCCTCACCGCCACTACTTACAATACCTTCGAACTTGAGTATTTTGTAGAGCTCAACAGGCTCTTTTGTAATTTCTACTATCTTCACTGCAATCCTCCCCTTTTGTAACTACTAATATGACCATATCTCTTGAACTTTAAGAGCTTCATTTTGATAACCGTTATCTTCAAGCTGTTCTGCATAATTTAATATGGTGTACTCCACAAAAGCTTTAATGAGCTCTCGTTGCTCAGAGTTACAGGCCATATACAATTCATTACCCTTCCCGTCTGCTTCCAGATGAAACAAGAACTGACCAAAATAGAATTCATCATTCATTGTTTCTAAACTCAAGCGTATTAGCGACGGCATATAGTATTTCTTGCCCTCTGCAGTGGCAAAACATATAGGATCCCAGCCAGGATTTCCTAACTCATCGAGACTGATAGTATCGATAGTAGAATTGATGAGTGTTTGGTCATGCTCTTCACATTCATCACAGTGTTTATAATCAGTAAAATGCCAGGGCTTTTCCATATGGAATAACCGTTTTGCTTCTTCTATCCAATCCATGCTCTGTTTGCGCCTATTCATTAAGCTCTCTTCTCTGCTTGCACTCTTTTGAAATTCTGCGAAGTAGCCAGATTATATAAGTAACAATAGAGGTGACAGCAAAAAACAAACCGAAAGTTACAATCAAGCCAATATATACGTAACCTTTAGTCCCTTCAAATGCGGTGACTTCTTTAGAGAAAATATGGGCTAATAACGGGGTAAGACATATCGTTATTAGAATGGCGGCAAACCAATAGATTAAGGTAAAGGTTACTTTTGAAATTCTTTCTTTTGATTCACTGTTCATAAGTCATCCTTGATTATTTTTTGCTTATAAAAAAACCTGCCGAAGCAGGTTTAAAGAAACTCTTTTGAGGGAGGGATTATAAAATACATCCTGTATTTTACCCTTCGGGCCAGCGTCGCTACGCTTCGCTGTGCAAAATCGTTCCAGACGATTTTGTCGAACCTAAAGGTTCTCATCCTTCCATCTGATTATTAAAATTAGGACTTAAAAGTCCAAATTTTAATAATGGCGGTGAGGGAGGGATTCGAACCCTCGATACCGGATTAGGGTATACTCCCTTAGCAGGGGAGCGCCTTCAGCCGCTCGGCCACCTCACCTTTAGTGCGGACGGAATGTTACCTTATTTAAGATAAATTGCAACACTCCTTTTCCACTTTTTTAATAATATTCGTTGTCGTCTGATGAACCGCCTTGATAACCTTCCATTTGCTTCTCATGTTGAATGCGCAAATAGATTTCTTCGCGGTGTACAGCAACTTCTTTAGGTGCGTTAATACCGATACGAACTTGATTACCTTTAACGCCTAGAACAGTTACGGTGATTTCATCACCAATCATAAGTGTCTCACCGACACGACGGGTTAAGATTAACATTCCAATCTCCTACATTTCCTGTAGCTCAGAAACTCGGCAATCATTGCTTATTCCTTCGCCATCTACAAATCGACTGTATAGTTTACATACAAAGTTGAAGCGACGGATTCTATCAATATTCCTCGCGCAACTCTACTTTTTTGTGAGTGGACTCACAAAGTTACCTAACTAGGATAATCGGTTACAGTTTAATTGTATAGCTAAAGGCCTTGAGTTTAAGGCGCTCTAGCTTAATCGTTCAGTAACCCAGGGCTTTACGCTGTCCAGCGCTGCTGGCAGTGCTGCTGGGTCTTTACCGCCTGCTTGCGCCATGTCTGGGCGACCACCGCCCTTCCCGCCTACTTGCGAGGCGACCATGTTGACCAGCTCACCGGCTTTGACCTTGCCGGTTAAGTCTTTGCTGACGCCGACAATAATGCTGACTTTGTCTTCTTCAGCGATGCCTAATACCACGATACTGCTGCCCAGCTTGTTTTTGAGCTGGTCTTGAATTTCACGCAGTGCTTTAGCTTCAACGCCTTCTAATTTAGTGACCAGTAACTTAACGCCATTAATCTCTTCGGCCTGGCTGGCGAGATCGCTGCCTTGCGATGAGGCTAATTTGCTCTGCAGGGCTTCGATGGTCTTTTCCAGCTGACGACTCTTATCCATCAGTTGGTTAACTTTTTCAGCGACCTGCGAAGGTTCTGATTTGAGTAACTTGCCAATTGATTGCAAGCTGGCTTCGGTGGACTGCATCCAGTTAACTGCGCCCGCGCCTGTGGTTGCTTCGATACGACGCACTCCGGCGGCAATGCCTGACTCGGATAGGATTTTAAAAGCGCCGATATCGCCCGTGCGTTTAACGTGTGTACCGCCGCATAGCTCCACTGAGAATGGCGACATGGTGAGAACACGTACTTCATCGCCATACTTTTCGCCGAACAGGGCCATAGCTCCGTGTTCTTTGGCTTCGTCCATCGACATGGTTTCGGCTTGAACTTGATGGTTTTCGTAAATCTTCTGATTGACCAGAGCTTCTACCTGACGAAGTTGTTCCTGCGTCACTGGCTCTGGATTGGAAAAGTCGAAGCGCAAACGCTCTGGGCCAACCAATGAGCCTTTCTGGGTCACATGAGTGCCAAGAATGTCGCGCAGCGCGGCATGGAGTAAGTGAGTGGCTGAGTGATTACGCATGGTGTGTTGACGACGTTCTGCATCAACAAAAGCCTGAAGCTCAGACTCATTGGAGATTGAGCCTTTTTCCATGTAACCGATGTGCGCAATGGCATCGCCAATTTTCTGCGTATCTTCAACTTTGAAGCTAGCGCCACAGCCCATTAACTGACCGGTATCGCCTACCTGTCCGCCTGCTTCTGCATAAAACGGCGTTTTCGCTAAAATGACAACGCCCTTCTCGCCTTCTTCCAGACGCTCGACTTCCTGCTCGCCTTGAAGCAGTCGAGTGACGATCACATTTTGATTGGTGTAGTCATAACCGGTAAATTCCGAACGCTCGTCGATACTGAAGTTATCATTGTAATCAGTACCGAAGTTACTGGCGGCACGCGCACGTTCACGCTGCTCATTCATGGCTTTCTCGAAACCATCCCAATCAACTTCCAGCCCTTTCTCACGCGCGATGTCAGCGGTTAAATCCTGCGGGAAACCGTAGGTGTCGTAAAGTTTGAATACTGTTTCGCCAGAAATAGTTTTACCATTGCTGGCAACAAGGTCAGCGATATCCTGATCAAGGATCTGCATACCTTTATCCAAAGTACGGGCAAAGGCTTCTTCTTCTTTCGCCAATACTTTTTCAATTAAGTCTTTGTGCTCAACCAGGCCTGGATAAGCATCGCCCATCACATCGAGCAATGGCTGAATCAGCTTGGCAAAGAAAATGCCTTTGGCGCCCAGCTGATGGCCATGACGTACCGCACGACGCACGATACGACGCAATACATAACCGCGACCTTCATTGCTTGGCACAATGCCATCCAGAACTAGAAACGCGCAGGAACGAATATGGTCGGCAATAACGCGCAATGATTTGTTATCCAGGTCTTTGACCTTTAACAGATCGGCGGTTGATTTGATGAGGTGTTGGAACAGGTCGATTTCGTAGTTGCTGTGAACGCCCTGCAAGATGGCAGCGATACGCTCAAGCCCCATACCGGTATCAACCGATGGTTTTGGTAATGGTTCCATGGTGCCGTCTTTATGACGGTTGAACTGCATGAATACCAGATTCCAGATTTCGATAAAACGATCACCGTCTTCTTCTGGTGTTCCCGGAGGGCCGCCCCAGATGTCTTCTCCGTGATCATAGAATACTTCGGTACAAGGACCGCAAGGGCCGGTATCGCCCATCGCCCAGAAGTTATCGGATGCGTAACGCTCGCCTTTGTTATCGCCAATGCGGCTGATGCGATCCGCCGGGAAACCGATATCATTGACCCAGATATCGAAAGCTTCATCGTCTTCTTCGTAGACCGTTACCCACAGTTTTTCTTTGGGAAGTTTGAATTCTTCAGTCAGTAGCTCCCAGCAATAGGCAATGGCTTCTTTCTTGAAGTAATCGCCAAAGCTGAAATTACCCAACATTTCAAAGAAGGTATGGTGGCGCGCGGTATAACCAACATTTTCCAAATCGTTATGTTTACCACCGGCGCGAACGCAACGTTGTGATGAGGTTGCGCGGGTGTAGCTACGCTTATCAATGCCTAGAAAGCAATCTTTGAACTGCACCATGCCTGCATTGGTAAAAAGCAGTGTGGGATCGTTGGCGGGAATCAGAGGGCTGCTATCAACGATGTGATGCCCCTTGTTTTCAAAGAACGTCAGGAAAGCGTTACGAATTTGGTTAGTTGTCATACTCACGGTGATAACCTATTACCTTATTTGATACTTTAATTTATTTTCTTAACTATTTGAAAGTTAAGCTATTCGTCTTCCTCAATTGAGGTGCGAGATAAAATTCGGTTGATGATGTCGAAATCAAAACCGCGGTACTGCATGAAACGCGCCTGCTTGGCTTTTAGTTTCAGGTCATTACCGGGCAGTTGATTATATTTCTTTTGCCAGATTGATAAAGCGGTTTTATACCAATCTATGTCCATTTCTTCGAATAACAAGCTGATCTGATGTTCATCAATGCCTTTTTTCTTGAGTTCTTGTTGAATTCGAAGGGGCCCGTAGCCCGTTTCGACACGCACCCGTAGGAAGCTTTTCGCGAAACGCTGGTCACTTTGCAGGTTCCGTTCAGCCAGTCGGTCCAGATAGGCTTCGACCTCCTCGCCTTCGAATCCACGAACTTTCAGCTTATCCAAAAGCTCACGCCGGGAATGTTCCCGGCGTGCTAGTAAGTCCATTGCGATAATTTTGTAATCGCGTTTTGGCTTTTCTTTCTTCATTCAGTGGTGTGAAAAAATGCAGTAAAAGTTAGGCTTCAACTTCCGGCGCATCTTCATCAGCTTCATCAGCAGGTTTCTTCGCAGTAACCAACAACTCTGCGCGAAGTTTTGCTTCAATTTCTTCCTTAATATCTACATTATCTTTCAGAAATTGAATGACGTTCTGTTTACCCTGTCCGATCTTGTTGCCATTGTATGAGTACCAGGCGCCAGACTTTTCAACCATGTCGTGCTTAACGCCCCAGTCCAGGATTTCACCCTCAAGCGAAGTACCTTCACCATAAAGGATCTGGAATTCTGCCTGTTTAAATGGCGGCGCCACTTTGTTCTTAACCACTTTGACGCGAGTTTCGTTACCGACAATCTCGTCGCCCTGCTTGATTTGGCCAATACGACGAATATCCAGACGAACTGAAGCGTAGAACTTCAATGCGTTACCGCCGGTAGTGGTTTCTGGCGAACCGAACATGACGCCAATCTTCATACGGATCTGGTTAATAAAGACACACAGCGTATTCGAGCGTTTAATGTTAGCCGTCAATTTACGCAAAGCCTGCGACATCAATCGAGCCTGCAAGCCCATGTGCGAGTCGCCCATTTCGCCTTCAATCTCAGCTTTTGGCGTTAATGCTGCCACTGAGTCAACCACCACGATGTCGACCGCGCCTGAGCGCACTAACATATCGGTGATTTCTAATGCCTGCTCGCCAGTATCCGGTTGCGAAACGATAAGGTCATCAAGGTTGACGCCAAGCTTCTCGGCATAAGTTGGATCTAATGCGTGCTCAGCATCAACGAAAGCTGCTGTGCCACCCTCTTTCTGGCAACTGGCGATAGCTTGCAATGCCAAGGTTGTTTTACCAGAAGATTCAGGACCATAAATCTCAACCACACGGCCTTTTGGTAAGCCGCCAATGCCCAACGCAATATCAAGCCCTAATGAACCGGTCGAAATTGTTCCAATACCTCGAGCTGCGCTGTTGTCACCCAAGCGCATAATTGAGCCTTTACCAAATTGGCGCTCAATCTGTGTTAAAGCCGCACCAAGAGCTTTCTTTTTGTTGTCATCCATCTTACGGATACCTACCTAATCGTTTTAAAAAGTTAAAATTCGCTTCAAAAATAAAGCCCCGATTATTCCACAATCACACTCGAAAAGTAACCTGTGATCGCTGACAACCCTTAGAGAAATTGTCATTCGCATGCTAGAGCTATTTCCTACTTAACCAGCCTACTAGCATACTGCCTAAAACGTCATTTAATGTCGCAATGCGAATTTCTGAACGAGAACCTGATAATTGCAGTAATCGCGAGTGAACGGCTTTGCCATCAAACAAGCCTATCCAGACTGTGCCGACTGGCTTTTCTGGCGTACCGCCATCCGGCCCAGCTATGCCACTGACAGAAACGGCAATGCGGTTGTCACTGCCTGACGCTATATATGCGCCACGCGCCATAGCCTCGACAACCTGCTGCGAAACGGCACCATATTTATCAATGATATGAGCAGGCACACCGAGCATATCCTGCTTGGACTGGTTGGAATAGGTGACAAAGCCACGATCAAACCAGTTTGAGCTGCCCGCCTGTTCAGTGCAGGTGGCAGCGATCAGTCCGCCGGTGCAAGACTCGGCTGTGACCAACAAAAGGTTTTTCTCAATCAGTAAGTTAGCGACTCTTTTTACCAGTTCACTTGAATGTTCAGTCATAGGCTTTTTATCATTTTGAGGCAAGCTTGGCCTACCTCTTTATCGTCAGATCCGTTAAGCTATGCGAAAGTTTATATCCTACAAGTTTTCAATAACAATAGACATATTTTATGGGCATTACAGAACAAGAAACTTCCCCAAAACATCTCGACCAACACACGCCCATGATGCGCCAATACTGGCAGCTCAAACAGGATCATATGGATTACTTGCTGTTTTATCGGATGGGTGATTTTTATGAGCTGTTTTACGACGATGCCAAACGCGCTGCTGAATTACTCGATATTACCCTGACCAAACGCGGCAGCTCTGCCGGTGAACCAATCCCCATGGCAGGCGTGCCCTTTCATGCGGTGGATTCTTATCTGGCGCGCATTGTTAAGCTTGGCGAGTCAGTCGCTATCTGCGAACAGATTGGCGATCCTGCTACCAGCAAAGGGCCTGTAGAGCGCAAGGTCGTTCGTATCGTAACGCCCGGAACCTTGTATGACGAAAACCTGCTCGATGCCCTTTCAGATAAGTTGTTAGCCGCGGCTTACAAAAAGCGCAATCATTACGGACTGGCCTGTCTGGATATGGCCAGTGGCCGTTTCTGGCTATCAGAGTTTGAAAACAAAAATGCCTTTCAGGCAGAGCTGTTTCGAATCAAGCCGGCTGAATTGATTCTGGCCGACAATCAGCAGGAACTGACTCAAGGCTTAACCACAGCCGTAAAGTGGCAGCCTGACTGGGCGTTTGATTTTGAGCAAAACCGCGACAAACTATTGAGCCACTTTGCGGTGCAGAGTCTGGCCTCTTTTGGTTGCGATGATTATGAGCTGGCAACCAGTGCAGCAGGAGCCGTTCTGGACTACGCCAAGGCGACTCAGTTAAACAACCTGCCCCATATTCGCCTGTTGCAAAAACTGGAACACAGCGACCAGTTGGTACTGGATCCGGCAACCCGCCGAAACCTGGAACTAACCGAAAATATTCAGGGCGGTCACAGCAATACGCTGTTTGAGGTTATGAATTCGACGCAAACCGTGATGGGCGCGCGTTTGCTGAAACGCTGGCTGCACACCCCGCTTCGCAATCATGACAATGTGCAAAAGCGTTTAGACAGCGTGGCTAACCTGACCCATGACCATGCCTTTGTTTCTATCCAGCCGATTCTGTCTGAAATCGCTGATATCGAGCGTATTGTCACCCGCATTGCTTTAGCCAGCGCTAATCCGCGCGATTTAAAGCGTTTACAGCAAGGTTTAACTCAAGCCACATTGCTGCTCGAAGCATTCAGCCAACTCAACATCTCATTGGATCAGGCGCAAAACATTGAGCCTTTACCCAATATTCAGCAGCTTCTGGAGCGTGCTTTAGTAGAGCAACCACCAATGGTTATTCGCGATGGCGGCGTTATAGCAGAAGGCTTTAATACTGAACTTGATGAATTGCGCTCGCTGGCTGATGACGCCAATGAGTTCATGCTGTCATTGGAGCGACGCGAGAAAGAAGAATCTGGCATCAACACCTTGAAAGTCGGTTACAACAAGGTGCATGGTTTTTATATCGAAATCTCGCGCGCGCAAAGCCACCAAGCCCCGGCGCACTATATTCGCCGCCAGACATTGAAGAATGCTGAACGATTTATAACGCCTGAGCTTAAAGAATACGAAGAGAAAGTTTTAACCAGCAAGACCCGTGCGCTGGCTCTTGAGAAACGTCTTTATGATGAGCTTATTCAGGAGCTGCAAAAAAATGTCGCCGAGATTCAATCCACTGCCAGCGCCATTGCGGAAATTGATGTGCTGGCCTGTTTTGCCGAGCGCGCGACTAACCTGGGCTTTAACCGGCCAACACTGACTAACAATGAAGGCTTAGAAATCAAACAGGGCCGTCACCCCGTTGTGGAGTTTCACAGCAAAGACCCCTTTATTCCGAATGACCTGAGCATTAATAATCAGGAACGCTCACTGATTATTACCGGTCCCAACATGGGCGGTAAATCCACCTACATGCGCCAAACAGCGCTGATTACGTTATTGGCTTATGTTGGCTCTTACGTCCCAGCGGAAAATGCTGAAATAGGACCGATTGATCGCATCTTTACCCGTATTGGTGCATCCGATGATTTAGCTAGTGGCCGTTCGACCTTTATGGTGGAAATGTCGGAAACCGCTAATATTTTGAACAATGCCACCAGCAACAGCTTAATCCTGCTCGACGAAATTGGTCGCGGCACCAGCACTTTTGATGGTTTGGCTTTGGCGTCGGCAACCATTCAATATATCCATGAGAAGTTACAATCCTACACCCTCTTCGCCACCCACTACTTTGAGCTGACACAACAGGCGGAACAATCGGATGCCATGGTCAACCTGCATTTTTCAGCGACCGAACATAAAGATACTGGTCAGGAAAAACTCATATTCTCACACCAAATTCAGCCTGGCCCAGCTAACCAGAGCTACGGCATCCAAGTGGCGCAATTAGCCGGACTACCGAGAACTGTGATTCAACAGGCGCGCCTTCTGCTCCAGCATTTTGAGCAGCATGGGACTCATGAGAGCGAGTTGCCAAAGATTGAATTGGAACTCATAGAATCAGCACAATCTAATCCAGAACTGGAAGCCATTGCCGAACTTGTGAACTCTGCCAACCTCGATGAGATGACACCCCGCGAGGCGTTAGAACTATTGTATAAGCTGAAAGAATCGCTACAATAACGGCAGTTAGCTTGCCGTAGATAATAGCTAGGAGAAATTAATGGCATTCGTCGTAACTGATAACTGTATTCAATGTAAATATACCGACTGCGTAGAAGTCTGCCCGGTAGACTGTTTCTACGAAGGACCAAACTTCCTGGTCATTAATCCAGACGAATGTATTGATTGTGCTTTGTGTGAGCCAGAATGCCCCGCCGAAGCTATCTTTGAAGAAGATGATATTCCAGCAGGCATGGAACACTTTATCGAACTCAACGCCGAATTATCAGAAGAATGGCCCAACATCACCGAAAAGAAAGATCCGCTACCGGATGCAGAAGAATGGGATGGCAAGCCGAATAAATTGGAACAACTGGAAAAATAAATAGAAGCCCTCGAAAGAGGGCTTTTTTGTGTCAGCTCAGTGTAGTACCTGTTCAATAGAGCTTGGGGAAATCTTGACCTTTCAACACACCATCAAAAGTCACTGGATTATGAAATACATCCTGTATTTCACCAAAGGCCAGCTCTGCTGTTCAAAATCATTCCCTATGATTTTGTCCGCGGTAAGCGACCGAAGGAAGTGCCCTTGGTACCCCGGGATGACGATGATTCACTTTAATTAAAACACTATTGTTACAGGCTAGCACCAAGATCCCCCTTAGATTGAGCTGAATAGAAGCCAAGTCATAGCAATTCAAATCGTGGATGATTTGAATAGTAAAATTCGGGCCAGGGATGGAACGTATTTTACGGTGCGTTAAGTGGCTTGGCGGATATGAAGGAAGTTTCGCTGGCGAAACCTCAATCTCGGGGCGCGCTTCTTTTTGCCTTCTTTTTCTTACGCGAATAAGAAAAAGAAGGTCGCTGAGTAGCGAAAACTTAGTATAAAGATGCTGATAAAAAAATTAGGGCAGACACACAGGTCTGCCCCTACCTATTTATGACAGTGTGTCATTCCGATAAACTACAGCTCGAAATCCACTGACTTGGTAAAAGGTTTTACCCCAATTTCTTCGTAGATTTCATCGGGTTTATAGAGGTTTTGACCTTTGATGACCAAGGCAACTTTGCGGATGTCGTTCATGTCTTCCAGTGGGTTGCCGTCAACGAAGACCAGATCTGCTTGTTTGCCTTCTGTAATTGAGCCGACATTGTCTTCATTGCCGACTACTTCGGCTGAGGTAATGGTTGCTAGCTTGAGTACATCGGCGTTGGAGATTCCGCCTTGCGAGTAGAGAATCAGTTCTCGATGCAGCGTGAAGCCTGCAATACTGTCGGTGCCTGGTACTACAGTGACACCTGAGTCATGCAACTTTTTGACCATGGCGACCATGGCATCAGCTGATTGGTTGTAAGCGTCGCGCTCTTCTGGCTTGATGTCCATCCAGGCTTTTTTGAAGCCTCTGGCAACGGTAACCGGAAGGTGGTTATAAATAGCTGCGTTTTCAGGATCGACTTTACCAGCCTCACCCAATAATAGGCTTCTGAAAACCGAAACAGTCGGGTCAATTACCGTACCCTTTTCTTTCAGCAACGCCATGAAGTCGTTAACTTCTTTGCTGTTTAAATCCAGCTCATGAGCTTTTTCGCCGGGAATGGTAAAACGAAGACGCTGACGAGTATCGATATTTTTGCCAAGGAAGTTCAGGAAAATCATATTGATGTGCTGAATTTCATCGAACCCAGCATTGACAGCTTCTTCAGCGGTCATAAAGGCAGGAATATGGCCGCTCAAGCGCATACCTTTACTGTGGATATGCTTGGCTAGCGGCTCTATCCACGCTGGTTCCATGGAGCTGTAGGTTTTAATTTGTGGGTAACCATTCTCTGCGTACCAGTCGACAGCAGCCATAGCGCTTTCCAATGAGTCGACCGTTTTGCCCATTTTCATGGCATATGGGCTTTCTCTATCCATAAAGCCTGAGCGATACACATCGCTGCCCAAGATTTCATTGGCTTCGCTCATTCGTTCAATGTCGACGATATTATCGTGGGTATTACCCATATCGCGTACATTGGTGACACCGGCGGGCATGTTGAGCAGGCCATCACTTTTACTTAAATGACCGTGCATATCCCAAAGGCCAGGAATCAAAGTTTTGCCACTGGCATCAACTTCTGTGTAGTCGCCTTCTGATATTTCAGATCCTATTTTTGTGATGCGACCATCTTCGACTAATATTGATTGGCCTTCGACGAGCTTGCCAGTAATGACATCCACATAATTGGCGTTAGTCACGAGAATTGGCTTTTCTGAGGTGTGAATGAGCTTGTCTGCTAAATCTTTAAGATATTGGTTATCCGCTTCTTTCTGAATGTCCTGAAGTTGCTCAAGGTGTTCACGGCCCCATCCTTCTGGAATAACACCGAACCAGCCACCGCCATCAGTGGCGAAGAAATTAAAATCATCGTCATACCAGGCAAAATCTGGAGAGAAGCCAAAGCCAGTAATACCGATAAGGTGAACCGTTTTCTTTTCCTTGCCATTATCCAGTGTCACAGAATCAAGCTTGATCATGCCTGCCTGGCCGCTTGGCAATAAAGCGACTTTGCCATTTTCTGAGTTACTGATGGCTTTCAATAGTGCACTGTTAGCAACTCCTGTACCATCCATCGCGACATAAAACTTTTTGCCTTCGACTTTTTCTTCGCCCTGTTCATTAGTACTTTGCCATTGGGCAATGCTGCCTTTCTGACTGAAAGACTCATCAATTGGGGCGCCAAAGGCGGAAATACCTTTGACCGTCTGACTGGTAATATATCCCTGCTCGTCAACGGTTATCACTTCTTCAATTTTTATCTGTCGGTTGTTCCAACCAAGCTCCATATCACTGCTATAAACATTTCCCGATTGCTGCACAGATAAAGAGCCAGCCTGATCTTCTTTGTTGTAGATGTTGTATTTAGTTAACTGTGTGACTGGCGCTTGCTGAGTGTCCTGTAGCTGAACTGAATTTACAGCCTGACTTACTTGCGCGGCATTATTGGATGCTTGCTCATCTTTTTTATCATCGCAGGCAAGAAGTTGACTCACTAGCAATGCAATACCGGCTACTTTGAAGATTGCCTTGGTGTTCATGATTATTATTCCCCATTGAATTTATTGTGTTCTAAGAGCTTATAGAGGTGTCGAATCAGTGTCTACATGGGGGTAGTGAGAAAATGTAAAAAGTTATGCATAAAAGAGTTCATCGCATATTAGCCGTAAAGTTTATATTACCCAAGGAGGCAGACCGAACGGAGCCAGCCCTCTGGGTGCAACGCAGTATAACCCATCGTTGTGGCTAACCCATCCTATAAACCCAAAAGAGAGCTGGGATTCATTTACTCATCCAAGCCTACAAGTTTAAGCAATGCATGCCACCCCTAAAAAATTGTGCATAAAAAAGCCCCAAACAGCATAAAGGCTATTCGGGGCTGGGGGCTTATGAAAAAGGATTATGAAGAGTCGAATTACGGAATCAGTTGATAATTCTCATACTGCGTGAAAGCACTCACAAAAGAGTCTTCCTTGGCTTCGATTTGTTTAACCAGGTCACACAAAGCATCCGCTTTTTCTTCAATAAGCTTCGCTTTGGCCTCGTATTTGGTTTCCATTTCCTGACCAAACTTTTCCATGCGTTGTTCAAAAGCTTTAACTTTTTCTTCATTACCGCTCATAGCAGCGGCGATCATGGAAGGTATATTGACTTCAACAAACTCGGTGACGCTCTCTTCCATTAAAGCTTCGAACTCTTTTTCAAACTCAGCACCATCCAGATATTCAGCGATAGCTTCGGGACGTAAATGTGAGTCACTGATGTGCTGCTTTAACTCAGCGGCGATGGTATCGACGCGAGCAATGATCTCATCGGCTTTTGCTGGGTTGTGCTCCAATAGAACACCTGTCACATCGCGTACTGCCTCCAATGCCAATAATGAAGCATCTTCTGCAATATCACTTGCCGCTGGCAGTAGTTCGCGAATCTGCTGGGCATATTCGTGCAACAATTGAGTTTGTTTTGCTGACAAGCTTTGTGTCTTACCATCAAGCGACAGCGAGTTACTGTCTTTAATGACCACGGACTGCTGCTTATCTTTGGTAAAAACAATCTCATTACCATTTAAACTAACGTCATAAGCCATATCCACATCACATGTCTGGCTTTTTGCATTTGCTACACCCGCACCTGTCGCCATCATGACCGCAATGGCTAACGTTTTTATTGTATTGTTCATAGAATTTCCTCCGTTATTAGCAGCCTTATGTATGACTGCCCTTTTAAGATGCGCTTTATCCGTAAAAAGGTTTAGTCTTTGTTTGTGTAAATCAGGCACTTTGCGTAACAAAGTATTGCAGATTCGGGGAATGGAAATGTTTTGCAAAAAACACTGCAGCACTATGCAGGAAAATGATACTGAAGCGCTGTTCTGGAGAGTTAAGGCGATAAGGCTAATACTTTAGCCTTATCTAATTAAGAAAGTATATTATACGCCCATATTGCTCAAGCTGTTAGAAATTCGGCGAATAACGCTTGAGAATGAGGGGTACTCCTGCTCAAATTCAACCAGGCGATTTTTAAAACGCTCTAATAGAAACTCTTCAGGGTCTTCACGACTATCTTGCAAGAAAAGTTTGGATTCGATAACAAACTCTAGCTTGGCTAAAACAGCCTCTTCTTTATCTGACAGCTGATTATCAGTATCCAAAGCATCTATCAATTTCTCTGATAATATTAAGATATCGCTCTGGTTTGGGGTGGAATCAGGCATAATCGCTCCTTTTGAAACATTCTTTTACTGATTGTAAGTCAAAGATACACAAAACCCATTGGTCTTATTAGTCGTATCCCTTATAATTTGCCACGGTATTACAACAAAGAGAAGGATACACATGAAAAAACTATTAATTATACTCGTAATTGCAGTTGCAGTTGCAGCGGGAATCTACTTCTACAAAGGCGGCGTTGCTACTGTAGCAGCCAAGGATAATAATGTTCTTGCTTATGTTCCAGCCGACACCGTTTTATTTACAGGTAGTGTAACACCAATTAGTTTCGAAGAAGCTATGGCGATGAGTCATAAGCTTGGTCTTGACCCATCAACGTTTGTTGATATGCAAGACGATAGCTTCGAACTTGGTCCTGACTCACCTGAAGCAGCTCGTATCGGACTTGGTCTTTACGCAAAATATATGAAATCTTTTGCTGACAAGACTACAGTTCAAACTTTAGGCATTACTGAGGCTCCAAATGCAGCTTTCTATACAGTTGGCGCTTTACCAGTTATGCGTATTGAGTTGGATGGCAGCGATACTTTTGCTAAGTTAATCGAGCAAATCGAAACTGAGCAAGGTATAACCGCTGATGTTAAAAACATGGATGGCGTTGAGTTCCGTGAATACGCGTTCTCAAATGACGCTTCAGTTCCTTATTCATTAGTGATCAGTTCACACGATAACCAAGCGGTTATGACTGTGAATACGCCACTAACTGATGATAAAGACATCAAAGCAGCCTTAAGCAAGCCAGAAAAAAGCATCGCTGACACTGGTCGCTTGACTGACATGATGGCTAAAAATGACTACCTTGGTCATTCTTTGTTCTTCATCGACAACTTGGCAATCATGAAAGGCGTAACTAACCCGAAAGCAAACAGCTTTGGCGTTATGTTAGACGAGTTGCTAGTAGTTAATGGCGCTCAGGGTGCTTTGGCAGATATGCAAACTCCTGCCTGTGCTTCTGAGTTCACGGCGCTAACAGCCAACTGGCCTACTATGTCAGGCGGTTACACTGAATTCAGTGCGAGCGAAGCAAGTTATAAGTTCATGCTTGAAGGTGATAACGCCGACTTGCTTAAGAGTTTACAAAACTTGCGTGGTCACTTGTCAGAAAACTTGAACAATGATGACTACGTCATGAGCTTCGGCATGGGTTTTGATATGGACCAGATGGTTCCTGTGATTACTGATGTATGGCAGCGTTTGACGGAAACTCCTTATGAGTGCCCTCCTTTAGCGGAAATGCAAGCTGGCTTAAAGCAGCAAAACCCAATGATGCTAGGCATGATGACTGGTATGGTTGCAGGTATCAAAGGTATCGGTTTCGGTATCGTTGAAATGGATATGGCTGGTTTAGAGCAAGCTTCATCTAACCCAATGGCTGTAGCTGACAGCATGCAAATGATTGTCACTGTAAGCGCACAAAAACCAAAAGACTTATTGATGACTTTGAGTTCATTTGCTCCGCAATTTGCACAAATGGAACTTAAAGATGGTGGTGATGCAGTATCGTTGCAAGACCAAATGGGCATGCCAGCAAGTATTGCACTTCGTGGCCATGACTTAGTTATGTTGGTTGGTGCTGATGCTCTATCTCAACTTCCAAGCATTAAGTCAAACGACGATCTTTCAAGCAATGGCCTATTCAGCATGAGCATGAATTTTGGTAAATACATGGAGCTTATCTCTTCTGTGATGAACGACATGGATGCCAATTCAGAAATGGCTCAAGACCAGAAAGCCATGTTTGATAAGCTTAAAGAAGTAGACGGTACTATCAAAGGCACACTTGATATTACTGACGAAGGTGTCGTTTCTGAGACCAGCTTCAAAGCTAAATAATCTTACATCCAATGAGATTCAATCAAGCCCGGTTCGCCGGGCTTTTTTGTACCTTCCGGCTATTACCCTCCATCCGTTTCAATTGGTTAACTGCTCATTATTTGATCTACGTCATCTATTCAATTACTAGATGAGACTATTCTAATATAAATTGATATCTCGTCTAATACGCTTTGACGGGGATCTGAAAAGGAGTCTGCAATGAAAAAGATTATCGTATTAGGAGCAGGTATTGGTGGCATCCCAATGGCTTACGAATTAAGGGATGAACTCAAAGATGTTGCGGAAATAACCGTGGTCAGCGACCTTCCATATTTTGAATTTACACCGTCCAATCCTTGGGTGGCGGTTAATTGGCGGAAGAAAGAACAAATCCGAGTGGATTTGGCGGAAGTCTTCGGCAAAGGAAAGATAAACTTTATTCATAGCGCTGCCAAAAAGGTGAAACCTGAAAGTAATCAGGTTGAATTGGACAATGGCGATACGCTTGATTATGACTATCTAGTTATTGCTACAGGTCCTGCACTGGCGTTTGATGACATCAAAGGTTTAGGCCCAGAACATTTCACTCATTCGATCTGTAAGACCGACCATGCAGACAGTACGCGCGAACATTGGGACAAGTTTGTTGAAAACCCAGGTCCGATAGTCGTTGGTGCTGTGCAGGGTGCATCCTGTTTTGGCCCTGCCTACGAATATGCACTTATACTGGATACTGATTTGCGTAAACGCAAAATCCGCGACCAGGTGCCGATTACTTTCGTCACTTCAGAGCCCTATATTGGACATTTAGGGCTGGATGGAGTTGGCGATACAAAAAGTTTATTAGAATCAAAGTTACGTGATGCCAATATTAACTGGATCACCAATGCAACAGTTGATGAAGTCACTCAGGATGAAATCCACGTCACTGAACATTTCCGCGATGGACAGACCATCAAGCATGACCCGATAAAGTTTAAGCATTCAATGCTACTACCCTCTTTTCGTGGGATCGATGCAGTGTTTGGCATTGAAGGTCTAACCAATCCGAAAGGTTTTATCCTGACCGACAAATATCAACGTAACCCAACCTTCACCAATGTCTTTGCGGTTGGCGTCTGTGTCGCCATCCCACCAATAGGCAAAACACCGGTACCGGTTGGCGTACCAAAAACAGGTTATATGATTGAGTCCATGGTTACCGCAACCGTTCACAACATCAAAGCACTGATTGAAAGTAGAGAGCCCGATACCGAACCAAGCTTAAATGCCATGTGCCTGGCAGACTTTGGTGATGGTGGTGTGGCATTTATCGCCAAGCCACAAATACCGCCTCGTAACTTGAATTGGTCTGGTAGCGGTAAGTGGGTGCATTACGCTAAGGTAGTATTTGAGAAATACTTCTTGCACAAAGTACGGCGCGGGACTTCCGAGCCGTTCTGGGAAAAATTTATTATGGATATGATTGGTGTGAAGAAATTGAAGAAGAAATAACTAAAACTTTGTTGGGTTACGAGGCCTTGCCTCTAACCCAACCTATAAGAAAAGCGATGCTGATTTGACGGCGCACTTCGCAACTCATACAGAGGAAAATATAGGATGGGTTATACCCAATGGGGCAGACCCGGCAATAACCGTAACCCATCATAAATCTAACAGATAAAGACCAGTTAAAAATAACTAAGCCGCTTTAATCTGTTTGGCCTTCAATGCCTGTGCAAGATCACCAATGATGTCATCTATATGCTCAAGTCCGACAGAGATACGGATTAATGTTTCGCTGATACCTGCAGCAGCTCGCTCTTCTGGTGTATAAGGCGAATGCGTCATTGAGGCCGGATGTTGAATCAAGGTTTCTGCATCACCAAGACTCACCGCAATACGACACATATTCAGGCTATTCATAAAGCGAACGGCATCATCAAATCCACCCTTCACTTCAAAAGCAATCACACCACCGGCGCGTTTCATTTGCTTGCCAATCAGGTGATGAGCCGGATGACTTTTAAGGCCAGGATAATACACCTGTTCAATCTGCTCGTTGGCTTCTAAAAAGTCAGCGACTTTTTCAGCATTGTCACAATGACGCTCGACACGCACCGAAAGTGTTTTCAGGCCACGTAGAATTAGCCAGGCGTCATTAGGACTCATGACTGCGCCCATATCTTTCAGCGTTGTCATTTTAATATTTTCAATCTGCTCTGCACTGCCACAGGTAATACCGGCCACCACATCACCATGACCATTCAAGTACTTGGTCGCACTATGAATGATCAAGTCCATACCAAAATCACTGGGTTGCTGTAACACTGGCGACATAAAAGTATTATCAAGAATGGTTAATAAGTCGTGTCTTTTTGCGATATCAGAAATCGCCTGCATGTCAGCACAAACCAGGTTCGGGTTGATAGGCGTTTCAAAATAAATCAGCTTGGTGTTTTCTTTGATGGCTGCTTCAACTTCGATAGGCTTTGTAATATCAACGAAGGTTGCTTCAATGCCTAAGTCTTTAAACTTATGATTGATTAGGGCGAACGTGCAACCGTACAAAGCAGCAGACGCGACCAGATGATCACCGGCTTTTAAGTTTGCCAACAAGGTTGCTGAAACAGCACCCATGCCAGAACCAAAAGCAGCCGCTTCTTCGGTGTTTTCCAAAGCCGCCATTTTCTGCTCTAATTCGCGTACTGTTGGATTTCCCAATCGGCTGTAGATATAACCCTGCTCTTCGCCCGCAAAGCGGCTTGCGCCCTGCTCGACGTTATCAAAGACAAAGGTTGATGTCTGGTGAATAGGTGTTGATAGTGATCCAAAACTGGGATCGCCGATGCGACCTGAATGGATAGCTTTGGTTTCTATATTAATAAACTTACCTGAACTCATACGACTCTCGCTGTTGATTCTCGCCAAAATTAATCATCAAGAATATTGATAGCCGTCGTGGCCTTCACCTCCTTCAATACCAGCGTGGTATGAACCTTGGCGACTCCCTCCAGTGGAATCATCTTCTTTGATATAAAATGCTCTAAAGACTGAGTGTTTTTAACCGCCACTTTAAGCACATAATCATATTCGCCAGTGACGTTGTGGCACTCTAAAACTTCTGGCCAGGACGTCACCTTGTCTAAAATATTCTGAATCTGTTCAAATCGATGTAACTGCAAACTAAATTCAACAAAACACAAATTGTCGTAACCAATTTTTTGCCTATCAACCAAAGCAACGTATCGGGCAATGACGCCCTTTTGCTCCAAGCGCTTAACCCGTGCATGAACAGCTGGGGGCGAAAGGTTTACCTGTTTGGCAAGCTCGGCATTGGTCAGGCGACCATCGTTTTGCAGTATCTGCAGAATCTTCTGATCAACAGAATCCAGCTCTATTTCGTGTGAATATGTTAGCATTTTTACTAGCCCCAAATGAATGATATTCGGCATACTACCAGAAATGACGAACATTTATAATTTATTGTGGCTTATACAGATATATTATTCGAAAAGAAAACTTGTAACCAAAGAGAATATGAAGAATCTTCCGTCAAAATCTTCTGGTCAGACAAGAAACAGGCTACACTGGAACTATCAACTCAAAAAAACTAATAACAATGAAGCAGTTAGTCATCTTACTTCACGGCATGGGCCGCACCCGCTTTTCCATGCGATCTTTAGAGAAATACTTTAAGAATCAGGGCTATCAAGTCCTCAATGAATCCTATGATTCACGGACAAAGCCGATCGAAATCATTGCTGAAGAACACATTGAGAAGCTTCTGCATTCTGTCAATATCAATGACTTTGAAGCGGTTCACTTCGTCACCCACTCACTAGGCGGCATCATGCTGCGGTACTACTTAAGTCATCATGAAATTAACCAGCTTGGTCGTATCGTGATGATCGCCCCGCCCAACCAGGGCAGCGAAGTGGCAGAACTCTACCGGGGTAAGCTGTGGTACAAGCTAGCCACCGGCAAACCCGGACAGCAACTGTATATCAACAACAACCCACTGCTAGAGCAGCTAAAATCAGTTCCAGCAGATGTCGGAATCATGATCGGCACGCGATCCTCCGATCCCTGGTTTAATCACGCCTTTGCCGGGCCACACGACGGCAAAGTCTCAGTCCAAAGCGCCCACCTTCCTGAAATGAAAGACTTCATCACAGTCAACCACGGCCACACCTTCATCATGAACAACAAAAAAGTACAGCAAAACATCGAACACTTTTTACAGCATGGTGTTTTTGATCATTAGCTTCCAAATAGATATAACCAAGACAAGATTAAATTAGTTTAAATGTTTTTTAATTTTTAGTACTTTGCGGCAATTAGCACCAAATACCCCATTAAAAGTTAGCCTCAATGTTCAAAATCATAGTGTAAATTGGGCAGGACAGCCCAATTTAGCAAATTCGAAACATGGAGGTTTCGTTTTGCGGCACGTTAAGTGATTTTTAATATTGAGGGTAGCGCGAAGCGCCTAACTTTTAGGGCGAGTTTTTTGGTTCGTTTTTTGCTCGTCCAAAAAATGAACATTAAAAATAACCAACTATAAATCAAACTAAATTGGTTCGGATTAATTCCAACCCATCCCCTACAAAGATAAATAATTAAAAAAGCCCGCAAACTGCGGGCTTCCTCTAAAACCAATCCTAATATTAACTATCAGAACCGTTTTCCAATTTCTCTTCATGCTTTAGGTCATACGGAGGAGGATTACCGCCCTTACCTTTAAGGTAGTGTTCCATCCAACGCATTAAGCGCATAGAGTAATCAAGTTGCGCTGCAGCTTTACGGTTACCATGGCCTTCACCAGGATAAAGAACCAAACGCACAGGCGCATTGCCTAGGGTCTTAAGGTAACGATACATTTCCATCGACTGAGATGGATGTACGCGAGTATCCGCTTCACCATGCATAATCAACAAAGGCGTTTTACCCTTTGGCGCATGATAAATCGGGCTGGTTTCTAGCATCCACTGATAGTCATCCCAAGGCCAGGCGCGAGCATGAACGGCCTGCATTTCGTTTGGAATATCTGTAGTACCAAATTTAGAAAGCTGGTTTGAAATACCAACAAACATTACGCCTGCTGCATAGTGTTCTGATAGCGCTGTCGCAGACCATGCAGTCGCGTAACCGCCATAAGAACCACCAGTAATACCGACTTTATCGGTATCAACCATACCGTCTTTTACTAGCGCCAATTTACCATCAAGAATATCGGTAAACTCAGGGTCAGCATAAGCATGTTGGTCTAAGCGAGCGAACTCATCGCCACGACCTGTGCTACCGCGGTAGTTAGGGAAGAAAGAGAAATAGCCCTGCGCTGAAGCATATTGCGCCGGATCGCCATAATTAGTTTTCCAGCCATTAGATTCATGCGCTTCAGGACCACCATGAATGAAGGCAATCATTGGGTAACGTTTGCCTTTTTTGTAGTTCAATGGGTACACCAGAACACCCTGAATTTTCAGGCCATCACGCGCTTCGTACTCATAGGCAACCTGTTTGCCAAGCGCTTTGTCGGCTAACCAAGGATTGCTAATAGTCAGACGCTCAAAGCCTTCTGCATTAAAGGCATAAACTTCGCGTGGGTGAGTGGCAGTATCAGTCATGGCATAAATATCGCCGTTATTAGATACGCTCAGGCGGCTATGAATACCGTTGCCATAATCAACCACTGGACGATCAGCAATTTTGCGCTTGATAGCAGCTCTTACGATGCGGCTTTCAACACCTTGGTGCTCGATATAAATCACATCATCGCCATTCCAGGCTATATCCATCACATGGCTGCTCAAATTAGCGACACGCTTATAGATGGTTTCATCATCAACGTCAGCAATATATAAAGCACCATTGGTTGGATCGTTGTAATCATTTGCGCCCAGGAAAGCAATCTGCTCTCCATTCGTTGACCAGACCGCTTTACCCTGCTTGCCTTCAGTTTTGAAGTTAGCAACGATATCACCGTCTAAATCAACCACCTTAAGTGACTTCTTCATGTAAATGTCGTCAATCAATGAAGTAGGTGAAGTTTGAATCATTAACTGATCATTCACTGGAGAAAAAGCTACCGATAAAACATTATCTTCAATGTCTAACTTTTCAGGCTTTTGAGAGTCATCAGAAATGGCTAAGTCATGAACCCAGGCATGAGTTAACTTAAGTCCCTCTTCATACACTTTTGCTTTAAAACCTTTCTTATCAAGTTTCTCTAAATGCTTTGGGTCTTTCTCTTTAGCGAGGAAAACCAGCTTTGAGCCATTGTGATTGATGGTGTAGCCACCAATATTAGTTTCAAAACTTAAAACCTGCTGTGACTCACCGCCATCCACAGGAATCATGTAAAGTGAATTGTGTTTGTCATCACCACGCTTGGCTGTGTAATAAATCGCCGAGCTGTCATGTGCCCATTGAACACCACCAATATTTACCTCACCAGTGATAAATGGGCGCGCTTCGCCACCCTTCTTCATTACAAACAATTCATTCCATGCGGTACCGTCTTCATCCACATAAGGTGTGCGCGGTTTGGACTGTGTAAATGCAATGTATTCACCATTCGGTGAAACATCCAAAGAAGTAACAGACTGTAACTTAGAAATATCTTCCAAGCTCATGCCACCATCTTTTGCCATCAAGCCTGTAGAGGCAAGAAGCAAACTTATAGAAATCAATAACTTTTTCATTAGTCCCCTTACGAACGTATCAATTAAGCCAAAAAATAATCAAATCAAAAATAACAAAGCG
>Ga0209345_10000174_pt1 | contig 89770 bp, 77 predicted proteins | sample Cruoilmetagenom7_FD_187294 | JGI IMG/M metagenome (GOLD analysis project Ga0209345, IMG submission 187294) | Oil polluted marine microbial communities from Coal Oil Point, Santa Barbara, California, USA - Sample 7 (SPAdes) (version 2) | ecosystem: Environmental > Aquatic > Marine > Oil seeps ... | reverse complement strand
TTTAAATTTTGAATTTCATTTTCAATCGGTTTAAGAAGCACATTCAAATTCGTATGATACTTTAATTTACTTGTATTTCTGATTATCCAATTCAATTTTCAGGAGTTCGGTTTTAATTGCATACAACTGGTTATATAGTAACGGTCTTGTGTATGAAACGTAGCGTGTAAAAAGACGCTGACTTTTCGGATAAACACAGAGCCGAATTTTTATATTTTGTTTTTAATTTATCATTTTTTAAAAGCCAAATTAAAAATTTGGCGGTTTTCGCAAATAAGCACAAACCTTTCGGTCAAGCGATTACTAGCTATGTTTTATACACGTTGTTGCCAAACGTTTTATTCTTTTTTTGTCTTATTATTTGAATCACTATTAGTAAAGTTGATATCAAAATCGCTAAATGTGGAGTATAGGTCGGCCACCCACCATTTAAAATTGCAATCAAAATATAGACTGCTAGTCCGTTTAGAGCAAGAATTAGAAATGATGCAATTAAGGCATAGGTTGACTTTTTTTGAATTGTCAGTTTAAGCGACCAAACAATTTCAATAGTTGCAATTACCATAGGTAAGTATCCCCAAATTAATTCATCAGTGTCCATTCAAGTTTAGTTTTCTATTTCAATATTTGAATTTTCTGGTTCATTTTCCAACCTTTGGAAAGCATTTCACTTTCAGTCTCGTAGAAGTCGTCCTGAATTTCTATGATTTTGATTTTTAATGTGTCACTATTCATTTCAGGCCAAGGGTCATTCCCTTCCAAAACTTTTCTATTGTAGATTAAATATTCACATTCATTTGTCCATTTCACATCAAATTCACTTATTCTTTCTCCTTCATTAAAGTTTTCAATTTGTTTGTTTTCTTTTCTAGTTATTGTTGTTAATAATCCGTCTTTATTTTCAGTCTGAAACTTTCCATTTTTCAAGTCTGAACAATTTATGCTATCAGATTGAAATGTTAAAAAGAACATTATTAATATTAGTACGATTTTCATTTTTCAAATGTTTGGCAACTTTTGTTATTGATATCCCGTAAATAAGCCAGGATATGATAAGTTTTCTGTTACTGTTATCCTGTAAAGATAATTTTTTTAAGGCATTTTCCAAAGGACTACTTATTGTTTAATATACTGTCGATTAAGATAATCAACTAACAATTTTACTGCTTTTCCACGATGTCCAATCTTGTTTTTTTCGTCTAAAGAAATCTCTGCGAAGGTTTTTGTGTAGCCTTCAGCTTTAAAGATAGGGTCGTAGCCAAAACCTTGTTCTCCATGTTTTTCTTTTGTAATTTCTCCTTTACAAATACCTGTAAACGTTTCTAGGTTATCATTTAAATGTAAGGCGATGACGGTTTTAAATTGGGCTTGTTTATTCGTTTTACCTTCTATCTTTTTGAGTATTAAATCCATATTATCATTTGCATCGCGTTGCTCTCCAGCATATCTTGCAGAATATACGCCTGGCTCACCATTTAAGGTTTTAACTTCTAAGCCTGTATCGTCTGCAAAACAATTGTAACCATAATGCTCTTTAATGTATTCAGCTTTTTGAATGGCATTTCCTTTAATGGTATCTTGTGTTTCAGGAACGTCTTCAAAACAACCAATATCCTGTAAACTAAGGAGTTTGATTTTTTGAGGAATAAGACTTTGTACTTCTTTGAGTTTATTTAGATTATTGGTAGCGAAAACAAGATGCATATTAATTGAATTAATGTAATTTTAGCTTTTAAGATATTTAGTGTTAATCTGTTTCTTCAAATTTAGTAGTTTTTATTATATGGTTTATAGAATTTTTCTGCTTATTCTATTCGGTATTGGAACATTTTCTGCCCAATCTCAAATTTTAAAAAAACGCGATTCTTTAAGTTTTTTAGAAACGGTAGACTCCCTGTTTATTGATCATGATTTAAGAAATTATTCAGTTAGATTATTTTCCAATTATAAAGTCAAACAATTTAGAATCCAAAATGAAGATTTTAAATCTAGATACGTTCCTAATAATAGGTATGGGCTTGGCTTTGGTTTTGCAAACAGTAAGGTTTTAATAGATATTGCGTTTAATGTTAAACCAAAAAACAAAGATGCTACTAAAAGGTTTGATGCTCAAGGTAGTATGATTATTGGGAAACATCATTACATAAATGCTTATTTTCAATCGTATATGGGATTTAATATTAAGAATAATTTTAATCAACCAGATGTGTTTCGAAACGATATTAAATCTTGGACTATTGGGTTTAATTATCTGTATACCTTATCTGAAATAGAGTTTTCTTATTCTTTACTTAAGGCAGGACTCGCTAAACGTAATAAAAACGTTTACATAACTGGAGGTATAGGTACTTTTGCAGTGTTTGATTACTTTTCTGCAGATAATAATATTTTAACTGAAAATGGCGATTTGTATTTTAATGAACAAGCAGAAATAAAAAGGTATAGTGGCAGAGGAGTAGGTGTGTTAGCTGGTTTTTTATCTGTTTTTATGTTGCCTAAAAATTTCATTGCATCCTGTAATATTATGCCTGGAGTTGCCCTAATGAATAAAAAAGTAGTCTTACAAGATGATACATATAGACCTTCGAACCCCATGCTTTATAAATTAGATTTCACATTGGCTTTAGGGTATAACGTTAAACGATATTATGTAAATTTAATTTATGGTACAGGAATCTATTCTACAAATTTAGATTTTGATAATAAGTATCTTTTTAACCTTTCTAAGGCAAAACTTGCTATTGGGTATAAGTTGAAAGTGAATAAGAATAATTGATTAATAATTAATGATTACTAAACTAGGAGAAAAGTTCAGTTACCTCTTTTTAAAGTATATGCCAGATGCTTTTGTGTTTGCAATTGTACTAACATTGGTTTCCGTTTTAGCTGCGTATTTTCTGGTAGATGCGTCTCTAATTTCCATTATTTCTTCTTGGTATGACGGTTTTTTTGATTTGCTATCCTTTGCCATGCAAATTATATTAATTTTAGTTACTGGCTTTAGTATAGCTTTATCACCAATTATTGGAAGATTAATAGATAGATTAACAAAATATATAAGTACACCAAAGCAGGTTTATTTTTTTGTGGTATTAATAGGGTTGCTATTAAGTTTAGTAAGTTTCGGTTGGGTAGTTATTACAGGTGTTTTAGCAAGAGAATTGGCACTACGTATAAAAGGAGTTCATTACCCGTTTTTAATTGCTTGTGTTTACGTGTCAATGTGTGGTTGGGTTACGGGCTTATCTAGTACAATTCCTTTATTACTAAATACTGAAGGTAATTATTTAATTGAAGCTCAAGTTTTATCAGAAATTATTCCAACAACTTACACATTAAATTCTTATTTAAATTATGCTATTATCGCATCGTTTTTAGTTTTAATGCCTTTATTTATGATGATGGTAGGCTCAAAATTAAAACAAATCAAAGAACTTAAAGAGTTATATACTTCTTCTGGTGATATTCAATCTGAAAAAAGTATTAAAAACGAAGCTTTGAGTATGAAACTACCTTTTAGGGCCTATTCAGATTATTTCAACAATAGTTTCTTGTTGTCAGGACTAATAGTCGTCATGGGGCTTTCATATATTGTTTATTATTTTGCAACAAAAGGGTTAGAGCTTAATTTTAATATCATAATTTTTACATTTATTATTTTTGGCTTATTACTTCACAAAACACCTTTACGATATTGTATAGCAATGCAAAGGTCAAGTAAAAATATTTCAGGAATTCTTTTTCAATATCCATTTTATGCAGGCATTATGGGTATTATGATTTATACTGGTTTAGGTGAATATTTAGCTAAAGGAATTTCTTCTATAGCCACAATAGATACCTATCCAATGTATGCTTTTTTTATTGGTGGACTAGTTAATTTTGCAATCCCATCTGCTGGTGGCGAATTTGCTGTTGTAGGTCCAAGTTTAATATCAGCCATTCAAAACATTGGAGTTGGTTTGCCAGAAGCTGAAATTTCTGCCATGATTTCAAGAGCTTCATTAGCAGTTGCTTATGGCGAATCGCTTACAAATTTATTGCAGCCTTTTTTCTTACTGCTTATTATTCCAGTAATGGGAATGGGAACAAAACTCCAATCTAGAGATGTTATGGGATATTTAGTTATTCCATTTATGTTTCTTTTTGTGGTTCAATTGAGCTTGGTGTTATGGATGCCAATGTAATTAATTAGACTTTAGTGCCTTTAAGAAATCAACCACATGACTTATGGATAATTTTAGTTTGCCAATGGAAACATTTCTTTATAGGGAAGCAAAAACACTTCATCAAGTTTTTTACAGCACCATATTAATGGCAGAATGATGACTTATACTTTTGTCGAAGCAGGAGAGGAGGCTAGAAAGATAGCAACAGATTTATGTTCTTATAATTCTTCTGTACCAAGTCATATAGCATTATTGTCTAGAAACTGGTGATATTGGCAAGTGTTTTCTTTCTTTAATAAAAGATTTTATATGTTATTTTTTTGAATTGTTAAAAAATTGTTAATACATTTCGATGTATTTTTGTATATTGTTCATCATCAATCATATAAATATCGTTTTTACTAGTTAATAGCTCAACTATTTAATTGTATTTATTATGAAAACCAACACCATCTTTAATGCAGAAAAAAGTGCCGAAAATATACTCATCGGAATCTTTTTTGGACTTGCTATTTATTTGAAAATTCAAATCATTCTTTTTATTATTGATTTCTTTCATAACAACGATATACAAATGAGTATGGCTAGTTTAGTCTAAATTAGATTAACAACTTTTTACCTCTACATGCTTTATTGAAATTCTTCAATTCCAATAATTAAATAATTGTCCTATTTTTTGGATAGAATATGACATATATCATTTTGATTTGTCCTATTTTATTTTAATATTGTTATCTATTAAATTTTAAAAAAAAATATTAACACTATGAATATTATCATTCAATACGTAAATATGGATTCTAGCGAATCTTTATCAAAATATACAACTGAAAAATTAGAAAAACTGGCAAAAAAATACGATTGGCTAATTAGTTGCGATGTGTTTTTTAAACAAGATAACAACCAAAAGGAGCAAGGTAAAATTTGTAATATGGAATTAAGTTTACCTGGGCCTAGAATCTTTGCTACCTCAACCGAGAAAAATTTTGAAGCTGCAGTAAAAGAAACTATTAACGATTTGGATATTCAGCTAAAGAAAAGAAAGCACACTTTTTCTGCGCATTAGGATTTAAAGTTTTTTAAACAAATATTAAATCATGAGTTAACTAATTAGTAAACTCATGATTTTTTAGTTTTCAGTTTCACCTAGAATTTAGTTTTACTTACCTGTCTGCAGACGCGGAATTTGAACGTTATTGATGGTGATAAGGTTCATTTCTTAAAATAGTAAAGCCTCTGTAAAGTTGTTCAATTATAAATAATCGAATCATTTGATGTGAGAAAGTCATTTTAGATAAAGACAATTTCCCATGAGCTTTTTTATAAACCGGTTCAGAAAAACCATAAGGTCCACCAATTACAAAAACAAGCTGTTTAATACCTGAGTTCATGTGTTTTTGCAAGTGTTCCGAAAAACCAACGGAATGTAATTGTTTTCCGTTTTCATCTAGTAAAATTAAAACATCTTGTGGTAGAAGCTTATTCAAAATCAAATCACCTTCTTTTCGTTTTTGCTGCTCTTCACTTAAGTTTTTAGTCTTTTTTAAATCTGGAATTATTTCAAACTCAAATTTAATATAATAACCTAAGCGTTTTTGGTAATCATCAATTAATGCTTGAAGTTGCTTATTATCTGTTTTGCCAATAGCAAGAAGTTTTATCTGCATAATGTTGTTTGGTCGAGCGCAGTCGAGACCTTTGTGTTACCTCTCGACTGCGCTCGAGGGGACAATCCCAGAAAAACAAAGTTTGAGTCACAAATTTACATTATAATTATAATTATGAATTTAGAATGCAATTAATTTGTTTTTCTATTAGTATTTTTACTGCAAATAATTCGTTGTATGATTAGTAAAGAACAATTCAATACAGAGATTAAGTTAATAATTTCCAATGCTATTCGAGAAGATGTTGGAGATGGAGATCATAGTTCGTTAGCTTGTATTCCAGCCTCAGCTAAAGGAAAAGCCAAGTTGTTAGTTAAAGACAATGGTATTATTGCAGGTGTTGAGTTTGCAAAAGAAGTGTTTAAATATATAGATGAAAATTTAACAATCGAAACACTTATTGAAGATGGATCTCAGGTTAAACATGGAGACATCGTTTTTTATGTTGAAGGTTCATCTCAGTCCATTTTAAAATCTGAAAGATTGGTGCTTAATGCAATGCAGCGAATGAGTGCCATTGCTACCAAAACGAGGCAATTTGTTGATTTGTTAGATGGAACAGGAACTAAAATATTAGATACCAGAAAAACAACTCCAGGAATTAGAGCATTAGAAAAATGGGCTGTAAAAATTGGAGGAGGAGAAAACCATAGATTTGCATTATACGATATGATTATGCTTAAAGATAATCATATTGATTTTGCTGGAGGCATTACAAAAGCAATAAATAAAACCAAGAATTATCTAAAAGAGACTAATAGAGATTTAAAAATTATTGTTGAAGCAAGAGATTTAAATGAAATTAAAGAAATTTTACAAACAGATGGAGTTTATAGAATCTTGATAGATAATTTTAATTATGAAGAGACTAGAAAGGCAGTTGCTCTAATTGGAGATACATGTCTAACAGAATCTTCAGGAGGAATTAATGAAAAAACTATTAGAAATTATGCAGAATGTGGTGTAGATTATATATCATCTGGTGCATTAACTCATTCTGTTTACAATATGGATTTAAGCTTGAAAGCTGTAAATTAGATAAAACACCTTAGATTAGAATATATTAATGACTAAACCTATTGAAGATAAACTAGACAAAATTCCAGTAATAAATCTAGCTGTGCGTTTTTTTAAACAAATTAAACTTCCAGGTTTAGAAGGTCTTTCGTTTTACGATTTAATTGAATTATATATTACAGGAATTGTTAAGGGAGCTCTTACCACAAGAGCTGGTGCCATTGCCTTTAGTTTTTTTATGGCCTTATTTCCTTTTTTGTTGTTTATATTAATTGTAATTCCAATAATTCCAATTGACGATTTTAAAATTGAATTTTTAAATTTTCTGAATTCATTTTTGCCTCCAACTACATCAGATTTCTTCTTTAAAAATATTTTTGAAAACATAGAAGATTCACAAAGCGGAGGACTTATTTCTACTGTGTTTTTAGCTTCTGTTTTATTAATGGCAAATGGCATTAGTGCTGTGTTTTCTGGATTTGAAAATTCTTATCATGAGCAGCTTACTCGTAATGTAATAAGGCAATATTTATATGCATTAGGAGTCGCGTTAATTTTAGCTTTTTTGTCAATACTAACAGTTGTTGTTTTAGGTTATTTCCAGATTTATGTTATTGGAAACTTAGAAAATTATGGAATTTTAGAAAAAGAAAATAATCAATTTTGGTTTTTGGTTGCTAAGTATATCTTTTTTGTAATTATGGTTTATTTAGCAACTGCCATCTTATATTATTTTGGAACAACCGAAGGTAGAGAGTCTAAATTTTTCTCTGTTGGAGCTATATTTACAACCATACTTATTATTATAAGTTCCTATTTATTTGGTGTCTATATAGAAAACTTCTCTAAATATAATGAGCTTTATGGCTCCATAGGAGCCTTATTAATTTTAATGTTTTATCTATGGTTAAACTCAAATATTTTACTTTTAGGGTATGAGCTTAATGCATCCTTGAATAGATTAAGAAAAATAAATAATTCATTACATGTATAAAATAGCCTTTGTATTTTTATTCGTTTCATTTACTGTAAATTCTCAAGATATATTTGGCAAATGGCGAACCATAGATGATCAATCTGGAGAGGCTAAATCTACAGTCGAAATTTATAAGCAAAACGGTCAAGTTTTTGGAAAAATAATAGATATTTATAATGAAAAAGATAAAGATGCGCTTTGTAATACCTGTCTAGGTGAAGAATATAACAAACCAGTTTTAGGTTTAACCATTATAAAAAATCTTACTAAAGAAGGCGTTTACTATAAAAACGGAACCATTTTCGATCCTGAAGATGGAAAATCATATAAATGCAGATTGTCTTTAGATGAGGACAATCATGATGTTTTAATGGTTAGAGGCTATATTTCATTTTTCTATGCTACTCAATATTGGGAACGTATAGAAAGTTAAAAAGAGTATTTTTACCAAACATTAACAAACTAATTAATTTATCCTTCCGAAGCTTTAGCGAAGGAGGAAACACTAAACACCATTGCACTATATAGACGTCATACTTCCTATTCCTTTGCCTAAGCAATTTACCTACGGTATTTCAGAGGCAGAGGCTGGTTTTTTAAAACCAGGAATGAGAGTGTCTGTACCATTTGGAAAATCTAAAATTTACACAGCTTTAGTATTTAGTATTCATACGAATAAACCATTGGTTTATGACGCAAAAGATATTCATCAAATATTGGATGAAATACCTATAGTAACTCAAAATCAGTTAATCCATTGGCATTGGATTTCTACTTATTACATGTGCACTTTAGGAGATGTCATGAGAGCTGCCCTGCCAAGTGATTTTATACTTGAAAGTGAAACGATAATAAGTAGAAATACAGCGACAATAATTTCAGATTTAGACTTGAAAGACGATGAGTTTTTAATCTACGAAGCGTTGCAACATCAATCTTCACTTAAGATACAAGATGTTATAAGTATTTTAGATAATAAAAGTGTCTTACCAGTTATTAAACGATTAATAGAAAAGGAAGTCGTTACAGTTGAAGAAGAAATTTACGAAAAATACAAACCGAAATTAGTTCGCTATGTTAAGTTGCATACTAATTTTTCAACACAAACGAAACTACAAGAGTTGTTAGATGATTTAAGTCGAGCTCCTAAACAAAGAGAAGTTGTTATGACACTTTTCTCGATTTCTGCACAAACAAAAAAGCCCATAAAAGTCTCTGAACTTATTGATAGGAGCCAGGCATCTTCAGCTATTGTAAAGACTTTAATTGATAAAAATGTACTGGAAGAATATTTTATGCAAACAGATAGAATTCAATATTCTGGTGAAGAGAATAATCCATTAAAGCAGTTAAATGAGGCTCAAAAAACAGCCTGTCAGGAAATTAAATCTTCGTTTGAGACACACAGTATTACTTTGTTGCATGGTGTGACCTCTTCAGGAAAAACAGAAATCTATGTCAAACTGATTGATGAAGTTATAAAGAATAACAAACAGGTGCTTTATTTGGTTCCTGAGATAGCATTGACAACGCAATTAGTAACCAGGTTACAAGATTATTTTGGAGAAAAAATTGCAGTTTTTCATTCTAAGTATTCATCACAAGAACGTGTTGAGGTTTGGAATCAGGTTTTAAATAATTCACATAAAGCTCAAATAGTTTTAGGAGCTCGTTCATCTGTATTATTACCATTTCATGATTTAGGTTTAATTATTGTTGATGAAGAGCATGAATCTTCATACAAACAATTTGATCCTGCACCAAGATATCATGCTAGAGATACAGCTATAGTATTAGCTAATTTATTTAAATGTGAAACCTTATTAGGTTCTGCAACACCTAGTTTAGAAAGTTACTACAATACTAAGCAGAATAAATATGGTTTGGTAGAATTGCATACTCGTTTTAATAACGTATTAATGCCAGATATAGAATTGGTAGACATAAAGGACAAACATAAGCGTAAGCGCATGACAGGACATTTTAGCGATACCTTGATTGAAGAAATGGAAGCTACTTTAAAAGATGGACACCAGGTTATCCTATTTCAAAATAGGAGAGGGTTTTCGCCAATTATTGAGTGTAATACATGTGGTCATGCGCCACAATGTCCAAATTGTGATGTTAGTTTAACTTATCATCAATATAAAGATCAGTTAAGGTGTCATTATTGTGGTTATCATTCTGTCATGATTAAATCTTGTGAAGCTTGTGGTAGTGTAGATTTAGATAATAAAGGGTTTGGAACAGAACAGGTAGAAGAAGAAGTAAAAGAGCTATTTCCAGATTATAAAGTGGCTAGAATGGATTTGGATACAACCAGAGGGAAATATGGTTACGAAAAAATAATTACTTCATTCGAGCAAAAAGAAGTTGATGTACTAATTGGTACCCAAATGGTAACAAAAGGATTAGATTTTAGGCATGTAAAACTAGTTGGTATTATGAATGCTGATAATATGCTTAATTTTCCCGACTTTAGAGCACATGAGCGTAGTTTCCAACTCATGCTTCAAGTTTCTGGTAGAGCCGGAAGGACTAAAGAACGAGGCAAAGTGCTAATTCAAACCTATAATCCATTTCATAAAATCTTGCAGCAAGTATCAATGAATGCATATCTAGAGATGTATCAGGAACAAATGGACGATCGTTTAAATTTTAAGTATCCACCCAATTATAGGCTAATAAAAATAACATTGAAACACAGAGATTATAATAAAGTAAATTTCGGAGCAGATTGGTATGCTAAATCATTAAGAATGGTTTTTAAGTCTAATGTGTTAGGGCCAGAGTTTCCTCCAGTTTCAAGAATAAGAAATCAATTTATTAAACATATTATAGTTAAAATACCGCCTAAACAATCTATTTCTAAAACGAAAAAAGCTATTATTAAAATTAATAATAGCTTCCTCAATGTAAAAGATTTTAGGGCTGTAAGAGTAATCTTAAATGTTGATGCTTATTAAGTAACATTGTTATTTAATGCATCAACAAGTTGGGTTTTTTTATTTCTACTTAAAGGAATTTCGTAAGCACCAACTTCAACATTCTTACTGTTAAATCTGTCAATTTTATCTAGATTAACAATATAGGATTTATGAATCCTTAAAAATTTACCTTCTGGCAATTCAGCTTCAAAAGCTTTCATTGTTGAAAGTACAACAAGACTAGTTTCTTCAGTTACTAGTTTTACGTAATCTCCAAGAGCTTCAATCCATTTAATATCTTTAATATAGACTTTACGTTTTTTCAGGTTACTTTTCACAAAAATGTGTTCGCCTTCAGTTTCGTTAAAATCTAGTTTTAATTTATGTTGTTCAACAGCTTTATCGACAGCTGTATTAAAACGTTCTTTAGTTATAGGTTTATGCAAATAATCGGTCGCATCATAATTAAATGCTTTGAAAGCATATTCAGTTTTTCCAGTAACAAAGATAATTTGGGGTTTGTTGTTTAGTACGTCTAAAAGTTCAAATCCGTTTAATACAGGCATTTCAATATCTAAAAATATTAAATCTACCTTATGTGTATTAAGACCGTTTTTTGTTTCTAGGGCACTGTTGTATTCAGCAATTAGGTTAAGAGAAGGGTGATTTTCAATTAACTTAACAATTGAGAGACGTTGAATCGCTGAGTCGTCAACTACTACACAGTTTAAAGTCATAACATTATAATTTATTTAGGTTAAGATATCGACAATAGTACAAAAAATTCGGTTAAAAACCAAAAAACATCGGCAAAAGGTTTGTTTTAACATATTTTAACATATAAATTTAGTGCTAGTTTAGGGCAAAATATTGTATAGTTTATGTTGTAATATATAAATAATATTCCTATTTTTGCACCCAATTTTTAACAATAAAATATATTTAATATGAATCATTACGAAACTGTTTTCATCTTGAATCCCGTTTTATCTGAAACTCAGATAAAGGAAACAGTACAGAAATACGAAGATTTTCTTGTTTCTAAAGGAGCAAAGATGGTAGCAAAAGAAGATTGGGGACTAAAAAAATTAGCTTACCCTATTCAAAACAAAAAAAGTGGGTTTTACCACTTATTTGAGTATCAAGTAGATGGAGAGGTAATCAATCCATTAGAAGTAGAGTTTAGACGTGACGAGCGTTTTATGCGTTACTTAACTGTTACTTTAGATAAACATGCTATATCTTGGGCAGAGAGAAGAAGAGAAAAACTTAAACAAAAAGCGTAATTATGTCATCTATAGAACAACAAGCAAAAGGAAAAAAGGACGGAGAAATTAGATATTTAACGCCTTTAAATATAGAAACGAACAAGAATAAAAAGTACTGTCGTTTCAAAAAATCTGGAATCAAGTATGTAGATTATAAAGATGCAGACTGGTTATTAGGTTTTGTAAATGAACAAGGTAAAATTTTACCAAGACGTTTAACAGGAACTTCTTTAAAATACCAAAGAAAAGTATCTGTTGCTGTAAAGAGAGCACGTCATTTAGCATTAATGCCTTATGTGGCCGATTTATTAAAATAAAATACTCATAACAATGGAACTTATATTAAAACAAGACGTTGAAAACTTAGGATTTAAAGACGATGTTGTAACGGTTAAGAACGGTTATGGTAGAAACTTTTTAATTCCACAAAAGCAAGCTATTTTAGCTACTGTATCTGCAAAAAAGGTATTAGCTGAAAATTTAAAGCAACGTGCTTATAAAGAAAAGAAAATAATTGAAGATGCTAATAAAATGGCAGAAGCAATTAAAGGACTAGAAATTAAAATACCAGCAAAAGCTACTGAAGGTGCTTCAGCTGGAGATAAATTGTTTGGCTCTATTACTAAAGCAGGCTTAGTTGATGCTTTTGAAAAAGCAGGTCATACAGTAGATAAAAAATTCATCAACATTATTGGTGGTAATATTAAACGTTTAGGAAAGTATAATGCTGTTATACGTTTACATAGAGAAGTTACTTTCGAATTACCTTTCGAAGTTATTGCTCAAGCCTAATAAGGTTGATTAACATATTTTAAGCCTCAACATTGTTGGGGCTTTTTTTTTAATTTTTTTAGCATGAAGTACGCCAGATTAACAAAAGAACAATTTGAAGAATTACATAAGGAGTTTATAAACTTTCTTGCATCGCAAACCATTACTGCTACAGAATGGGAAGAAATTAAAGTGGATAAGCCTGACGTTGCTGAACAAGAATTAGATGTGTTTAGCGATTTGGTTTGGGAAGGTGTCTTGTCTAAAGTTGAATATTTAGAGCATGTTTCTCCTCAACAAATTCATTTATTTAACTTAAATGAAGAGAACATGCACTTAATAGCCATTAAAATAAAAAACCCAATAGATTTAACAACTACAGATGGTTTTAATTGGTTGCGTGAAAACTTAATGGATGATGATGTGGAATTTTCGCAAGCCAGAAAAGACTACACTAGCGATAAAAATGCAGATAAATTTAAGTTAATTCAGCAAGGTAGCGTTATTACTAAAGGTAATTTGTTTTCTTATTTCGATAAGTTAATTAATTAATGCATTCTTGCAAAAGCAAGAATCTTATCTATTAAAACGACGAATTTTTCTATTAGAAAACTCCAGTAGACGCGTTTAATTCTTTATTTTTGTTAAAGATTTAGTATAATTTTAAAGAGATTTCCACTTTCGTGGGAAATATTATGGCACAAAAACCAGGCATTCCTAAAGGAACAAGAGATTTTACTCCAGAACAAGTAGCAAAACGCAATTACATATTTAATACCATTCAAACCCAATTTGAATTGTATGGCTTTCAGCCTATAGAAACGCCAAGCTTTGAAAACTCTGATACTTTAATGGGAAAATATGGAGATGAAGGCGATAGACTGATCTTTAAAATTCTGAATTCTGGAGATTATTTTAAAAAAGTTGATGATAAACTTTATTCCACAAAAGATTCTAATGCCATTACTTCTAAAATCTCTGAAAAAGCACTTCGCTACGACTTAACAGTGCCATTTGCACGATATGTAGTGCAACACCAAAACGAGATCGAGTTTCCTTTTAAACGTTACCAGATGCAGCCAGTTTGGAGAGCAGATAGACCGCAAAAAGGACGTTTTAGAGAATTCTATCAATGTGATGCTGATGTGGTTGGTTCAGCCTCTTTATGGCAAGAAGTAGAGTTTGTACAATTATACGATGCTGTTTTTTCGGCTTTGAAACTAGAAGGTGTAACTATAAAGATTAACAACCGTAAAATTCTATCTGGTATAGCCGAAGTTATTGGAGCTAGTGATAAATTAATTGATTTTACAGTTGCTTTAGATAAGCTAGATAAAATAGGCGAGGAGAAAGTAAAAGAAGAAATGCTTGAAAAAGGAATTTCTAAAGATGGTATTGAAAAATTGCAACCTTTATTTACACTTTCTGGTTCTTTTAAATCTCAAGTAGAACAGTTAAAAACTATTTTAAATACATCTGAAGAAGGCAAAAATGGGATTGAAGAATTAGAGTTTATAGATAAAGCCATAACAGAACTTGGTTTACAAACTGCAACCTTGCAATTAGATGTAACATTGGCACGTGGCTTGAATTATTATACAGGAGCTATTTTTGAGGTTTCGGCACCAGAAACCGTACAAATGGGTTCCATTGGTGGTGGTGGAAGATACGACGATCTTACAGGCATTTTTGGGCTTAAAGATGTAAGTGGAGTAGGAATAAGTTTTGGATTGGATAGAATTTATCTGGTTTTAGAGGAACTTGGGTTGTTTCCTGAAACGGTTTCAAAAAACATCGATTTGCTATTTATTAATTTTGGAGAAACTGAAGCATTGTTTAGTTTAAAAGCTATTAAGCAGTTAAGATTAAATAATATTAATGCCGAATTGTATCCAGATGCTGCTAAAATGAAAAAGCAAATGAATCACGCTAATAGACGCAACATTCCTTTTGTTGTTTTAGTGGGTGAGGAGGAATTGAAAGCTGAAAGTTTTACATTAAAAAACATGACTACAGGTGAACAATTTAAACTTTCATTAAAAGAAGTAATTTCAAAGTTTAATTAAAAAAAGAAGCCCTGAAAAAATTTCCAGGACTCCAATCAAAAGCATAGTTGAATTTATGATAGATTTGGGGCAATCAATTTAATTAACTAACACTTTTTTATTTATAACGCCTATTTCAGTTTGAAGCTTAATAATATAAGTTCCAACACTTAATTTGCTTGTTTTAATCTCGGTGCTTAATTCAGTTTTAATATTATCAAATTTATAAATAGATTGTCCAATAGTATTTATTAATTCAGCCGATTTAATATTAATCATCTTAGGATTATGAATCATAATACTTTCACTACTGTTTATATATGCAGCTTGAAGCTCATTTAATAATTCATTTCCTTCAACACTTAATAATCTATCTGCAAAAGTTATTTCAAAACGATCTAAATATTCACCAGCCACAAGATGGATTTCATACTTGCTATCTCTTAAATTGTGATAAATATCTAATTCTTTATCATGTAAATAGATTTGTAAATCACTAGGAATGTTTTCTAAAATATCTATTGTTATATTATTCATTCCAGTATCTCTAGTGTGTATACCTAATGGTAATACTGTACTTTCAGTAAAAGTTTGAACACCTTGAATGGTATATTTTTCATCTTCAAGCATCCAATACATATCGTCCATTTGGTTTTGATATTGTACACCATCGAATCCCCAATCCACTCCTAAAGTAGCTCTAGAATCTTCAGTCAATAATAATTGTCTATGAATTGTGTTTACAGAATTAAAGCCTAATCGAATTTTCATTCTTGAATCTGTATTGTTCTCAGTAGTTGTTTGTCTTATAAAAATAGAAGAGCTACTACCTTCTTTTTGGAAGATACGTTGATTGTTATTAAACTTAATGGTTCCAGTACTTTCTCCAGTAACAAAGAACCCTTGTCCTACACCAATGTACTGACCTGGAACTCTGGTTCCTGTTCCTACTTGTGCAACATCTGGATCTGGAGTTCCCCAAGCGGCAGCTGGTGTTCCACCAGATAAATTGTATGTTCCATAACCACCTTGATAGTCAGCAAGCGTGTGAGAGCCTCCTCCCCAATGTTCCCAGAAATAAAGTGTACCACTAATTAATGGATCTGTTTCTGGAATTCCTCCTGGATCTGTATAATCTATAACAGGACCATTATCTAATATAAATTGATCTGCATCTATTGCAGAAGCATAAGGGTTTCCTACTAGGTAGTCGTTACCATTAGTCAAATCTAAAGAAATGTCTCCATTATTAGGTTTTCCTTGATATACATAATTCTGTTCAAGTGTTAAATCGTCAGATGTATCAGTAATACCTTTCATTGTAAACCCTTCACCAGCTTTTATAGTTCCTGTGTTTCTAACAGGTTGCCATGCAGAATAATTATCACTTGGTAAGTTTCCATATTTCCATATCCAATATTTAGCAACACTAATTGGAGGGCCAATACTTCCGTCGTATCCTCCAACAAAACTAATGTTTGCAGGTGATGCAGAAGTTGTACCATCTCTAAATATATTATTATTTAAAGTGTAGCTATAATTATTTGGATTTAGTGGATGTAAAGGGTTTATTGTAGAAGTGAACCCAACAGGTGAACTCCAGTAATTATATGTAAATAAATCTTTAGTACCTTGTTGGTCTCTTTCTAATACTCCTGAAGCACCTACAACTAAGTCACTGTCTTCAGATTGAATAAGTTGTGATTCCCCTTCAAGATCTATTTTTCCATTTAATTCTAAATACCAACTTACATTTAATCCATTACCTTTATATGTAGTTGAGGTTTTATCAGTTATACCATTAACTGTAACAGTGTTGGCATTTACCATTAATCCTAGAACATGTCTTTCTCGACCTAAGCCACCATATGTGTCAATGTTTAAATTGTGAGCTGTTTTTACAATATTCCAATTAATAGGTGTACTACCATCGACACTAATACTATTTGGTAAATTCCAAACAGAATTACCATAAGTCCAAGGTGTTGCAGCTGCACTGTTGCTCCAGTCTCCATTCCTAATAGTTGTATAAGGTAGTGGAGCTGTTTGTAGCTCAGTTGTTGTTATATTTTTAGGATTTCCATGAAAGATATTATTTGATCTATCTTCAGATGTATCAGTTGTCATTGGGTAATAGCCTTTAAGTTTAGCCCATAGTAAACCATTAGAAATATCTTTAGGTATTACTGTTCCTCTAACTGCAGTAGAATTTTGCTCAATTTCTTGATTCATCATTTCTCTTAACTGCTTAACAGATAAAGCTGTAGACCATAATCTTACTTCATCAATATACCCATTGAAATAATTTTTTGGTGTATTTGGTGTATCGCTATCATACATAGCTCCAATTAAAAATTTAGCTGATGTATTTGCAGGTCCAGATGAAGGTGTGTCTCTTTCTACTTCAACTCCATCTATATAAATGATTGCAGTTGTACCATCGAAGGTTGCAGCTACATGATACCATTTATTGTTAGAGATGTCGTGAGGTGAGGTGATATCAATTAATTTCGCTCCAGAAGCGTTATACCAAGTCAAGTTTAAATAATTACTATCCATAGATAAATGATATCCTCTTTTGTTTCCAGCTCCAATTTTAGTATCTCTTTTTGAAAGAATTGTACCAGAAGTAGTTGTAGCTTGTTGTAATATCCAAGCTTCCACTGAAAATGATGTTGGCATATCATGATTGTCACCAATATCAATATAATCATTAAGGCCGTCAAAATCTATCGAAGAAGTTGTAGCTCTCCAATCTCTATCATAACCACCATCTGCTAGTGGGTGAGAGTTTGGCTGTATTGTGCTGTTTGTAGGTTCAGTACTAGAATCATTATTATCAAATCCATTGTCTAATCCATCTCCGTCTGAATCTGTTCCAGTAAAAAGACCAGTGTCAGCATTAGGTGAGTCACTACCATTTACTACACCATCACCATTAGTATCATGGCCTTCAATAATATCGTTTTCTTCATGACCATCTGAATCTATATCAAGATAATCTGGTGTGCCGTCATAGTCAGTATCTACAGGTGTTAATCCGTTTCCACCAAAACCACCAGCATTATCAAAAATATTTAAAATACCATCTTTATCTGTGTCTGTACTTACATAAGTAATGTAAAGAGGCGTTGATTGAGCTTCAGTATTATCTGTAATACCATCATCATCTGAATCAATATCCATAAAATTTGGATATCCAGTTCCATCTAAATTAGCATTCGGATAGTCGTCAGGAAATCCATTTGGACCTCCACTTACATCTATACCAGTAATTAATCTACTTGAAGCACCATCGTAACTATCATGATAACCATCTAAGTTTCCATCTGTAAAACCATCAATTTGTCCATCTTCATTTGTATCTGGCTCACCAATTTCAATAATATCTGTTATACCATCATTATCACTATCTAAATCTGTACTATTTATAGCTCCATCTTTGTCGAAATCTATAAAAGGCTCTAATTTTGTTTTTTCATAGGTATTATAATTAGAAGAATCATCATCTAAAAGATCAGCAATTCCATCACCATCAGCATCAGTTAAATCATCAACGATTCCATCTCCATTTATGTCAGTTCCACCAGATTCAACTAAATCTGGAATACCATCATTGTCACTATCTGAATCATGATAATCTTCAACCGTATCACCATCTGTATCTAAATTACAATATTCAATACCTGCAATACGTATAGAAGAGCCAATGGGTTGATCTACTATAAAATCTAATCTACTCACACGTACATTAGGAAAATAAAAATATGCTGTTCCGTATTGGTCACTTCCAATAGATTCCCCATTATTATTGGTTGAAGTTCCATTAGTTACATCTGTAACCATGTTTCCAATTTGCTGTATATATGAACCTAAGTAGTATATATTGACATTTGTAATTAAATCAATTAAGTTGTTTGAATCATCGTAGGCATTTACAGTATAAGTTTCATCTTCATCAAAATCGACTAATCTAAAGGTTAAATTGTCAACAGGAGTTCCAAAATCTAAAGTTAAAGTACCTGATGTACTTGGTCCTTTTGTTCTAATTGACCATCCATGATCTCCAGCATCATAACTTGTAATGGCTGTAAATGTTCCTGTATAACTATAATCAATAGTATTTCCGTCGTCTAATGTTTGAGTGAATGGAAAATCACTTAATAATGATTCCTCACTTCCTGCTCCAAAAGGATCAGAATTTAAATCTTCTAATTGTCCTGAATGACAACCTTCTAATTGATCTGTTAGACCATCATTATCATCATCTGAATCTTTGTAATCTGCAATACCATCTAAATCATTATCTGGTTTAGTAGGAGCTACAAAAATATAGTCATTACTTGTATACAAGAAAAAATCGAAACTAATATCTGAACTAGAATTACCTGATTGATGTATTTCTACCGCAATTTCATTGCTTCCTATATTTATAATATTTGTTACATTTAATGAAATCCATGCATTAGAATCGCTACCAACGCCTGCTGCCCAAGTGTTGTAAAGTATTGTTCCTACAGGCATATTGTCTCGCCAAACTTCTGTTCCATTAATATATACTACCATTCCATCATCTACAATAGCGTTTAAATTTAGTGTCGTATTTGCTACATCTGAAGCTGAGGCTGTAAAAGAGTGTCTAAAATAGGTCGTAGCATTTTTTTGTGTACCAGATGTTCCTGCATCAGTATCTATAAAACCTACAACTGTTACTTCATCTCCATCTCCATAGCCTAATTGTGCATTTCCGGTTGCCCAGTTTGCTCCAGTAGGAGATACATCGGCTGTTTGCCATCCAGTACCTTGATCTGAACCATCGTCTAAATAACTCCATAAACCACTTGGTTCAATTAAATAGCTTGTACCACTTACATCAAACGTGTATGGGTTTTCAGAAGCATCTGGGTCATCATTAGGGATATTTACAGTATCTGTAAAAACACCAGATGAGCTAGGTGTATATCTTACAATAAATGTTGAAGATCCTCCAGGTGCTATAGGTGATGTAGGTTGTGTTAATATTGTGAAATCTGTACCAGTAAGTGTACTAACTGGACTAGTTATATTTAACACAAAAGACCCTGTATTTTGAATGGTATATGTTCTATCAAAAAAACTTCCAGAAATAACATTTCCAAAATCTGTATGATCAGTTGTGGACGTTACTGTTTGTCCATCAACAATATTCGTTGAGTTACCTTGTACATTAATGTCGGGTAGTGGTGGTATGCCAACCCCTTGAACAGTAAATGTATAATTGGGTTCATCTGCATCATTATTGGTTATTGTAACCGTAGATGTTTTTGTTCCAATTGTTATTGGGTTAAATGTAATTGTAAATGAAGTAGATGCTCCTGGAGCAACAGTGGCTGTCATTCCAGTAGTGTTTAAAGTAAAATCTGTAGCATTACTTAAAGCGACTAGTGGAAGTGGAGCTATATTTAAACTACATGAACCGTTGTTTTGTACTAAAAATGTGGTTGCTGTAGAGCTTCCACCAATACCAATATTCCCATAGTCTGTACTATTAGTAACTGAAGGACTATCTATGCTAAAATCACTAATTGGGACTAAACTAATATCTACAATATCTGTTTCTGGGTTTACAGTAGCTGATAATCTAAAAATCCATAAATTATCTCCTCCATCATTTCCTGCATCACTTCCTATTTCTACATCAGTTGTGTAGGTTGTGCCACATGTAAAACTATTTAAAGAAATGGTGAATGGTTCTGGAATTTGATTTTTAGTAATACTTACATCTGCTAACGGCGAACTAATTGTAAAGTCGGTAGCATTTGTTAAAACCATACTAGAAATGTCTAAAGTTCCGTTAGAAATATTATCTACATAAAACGTTCGAGAACTTGAGTTACCAAAGTCTGTAAAGTTTGCAGTAGCAGGTGTTAAATCGTTATCAGCAATATATGTACCATTACCTATAATTCCAATTTGTGGAGTAGGAGCTAAACTATTTGGTGCATCATTTTCTGTGGACATCGTTTTTTTATGATTTCCATTTGCGGGATTGTTGTTAACTAAGTCATTATGACTTGTAAATGCAAATCCATTTAAAAATAGAAATAGAAAAGCATAAGTAAACTTTCTAAGAGTAAATTTTCTCATAAGTAGTTAATTTAGTTTGGGACTAATATTAAGCAAACATAAACAGTAAATCCATGAAATGCAAATTTATTCGATGAAATGCATTTATAAAATATAACTATTTTAAAATCAAGGTATTATAAAACATAAACTTATCTCTTTTTAGGATTTGTTTTATTGTTTTAAATTTGTAATCTGTTATTTGTCAAAAATTTAGGGAATTCTAAAAATTTAAAATCCCCTAAATAGATGTGTAATATATGTACTACAATTAATTGATTATAATATTTTTAAAGTACTCTCCTTTATCTGTCGTAATTTGTAAAAGATACATTCCAGATTTTAAAGCGCTCACATTAATTTTATTTGTATTAGTTTCTTTTGTTAATTGACCAATAGCATTATAAATTTTGATGTTTTTCAAATTTTCAGAAGATGATATATCAATATTTAAAACACTATTTGCAGGAACTGGGAATACGTTTACAGAATCATCACTTAAGTTGTTGTTTTCAGCAGTTAGTGTAAATCCAGTTTTATTTATAGTAAAATAATCTGTGATACTTCCGCTATCTGTAACAAACTTTACTGTTAAGTTTTGTCCAGTTCCTCCATCGCTATCTATTTCTAATACACAAGAGCCTAATTGATTCAAAGAGGCATACATAGCATTGTGATCTAATGAGCCACCAGAAATTTTACCAGCAGATCCAGTAGTAATATAAACAGCACCCTCTGTATCTAAATGGTCTTTTGTGTAAGCTCCATCTCCAGTATCTGCTTTCCCAGAAAGAGCTCCATTAATTCCAACAGTATTGTTATTTGAATCAAAAGTACCTGATAAGCCATAATGACCATTAATGAAATATGACCTTTCATAAGAGTGAGAATGTCCAGATAAAATTAAATCGACACCATTATCTTCTAGTAAGGGTAAAAAGTTGTTTCTCATTAAACCCATAAAGGCTTCGTCTCCACTTGTGCTATCTGAATTGTGAGATCCTTTTGTGTATGGAGGATGATGAAATAAAACAACAATCCAATCTTGGTTTGTATTTTGAATATCATTTAATGCCCAGTTATACATGGTGCCACCAACAGAACGGTCAGTATCATAAGAATCTAGTACTATAAAATGAATATTTGCATAATCATAAGAGTAGTATGCTTCTGTTCCAGAAGCAGTTCCTCCAGCTTCAGCTGCAGTAGGGAATGTGAAAATATCGTAATATGGACCAGATTGGGCAGATGAGTTTGCCGAATATCCATCATGGTTTCCTAACGTAGACCAAGCAACAGATTTTTTTAGCATATCTCCATAGACATCAAAAAGGGCTACTTGATATTGTGTGTCTGTTCCACTTTGATAAGCATTATCTCCTAAAAACAACATCATATCTGTTTGATTAGGGTTTGTACTAGCGTTTGCTACATAATTGTAATATTGGTCTCTTACATTTCTCTGGTTTTGAGTTCCAGTTCCAGCATCACCTAAAATCCATGCTCTAACAAATTGTACAGTACCTGTAGATGGAGCAGTAACAAAATACATGTTAGAGTCTTCGGTTAAATAAACACCTTCAGAATCTTCAATGTTATAATAATATTTGGTGTTAGGTTGTAAACCAGTTATTTCTAACTCATGGTCTATGTTTCCTAATAAGTTAGATTCCGATAAATTAAGGTTTCCTAAAGAAGTTCCATAATTTACTATTGATTCTGTAGTAGTATTTGTTCTCCATTTTACAGTAATACTATTTGGTGTTTCTTTTTGTAAATATGGGCCTCTAATAACATTAGCAGGTACAGCTTCGTAGCCATTCATTTTAAAATTAAAACTAATATCTGAACTGCCTGCATTTTCCTGGTGTATTTCTACAGCAATAACATTATTTCCATCTACTAAATAATTATTAGCAATAGTTTTAGAAATCCATGTTGTTTCACCTGATCCACTAACTACTGTGTTAGCAAAAGTGTTATAATTTACAGCTCCAGGATCCATGTTGTCTCTCCAAACTTCATTTCCATTAATATAAACAATCATACCATCATCTCTAATGGCTTCCATTACTATGTCATTATAAAATGAGGCGTCAATAATGTTAATATTTTTTCTAAAGTAAGCAGTTTCTGTAGCACTATTTATAGTCGTATTTTCTCCATCTCCATAACCTAACTCGGCATTTCCTGAGGCCCAACTTCCATCGTTAAAGTCTAATGAATTCCAAAAATCACCTTCGCCATCATTTGATGGTTGGTTAGCAGCATCGTAATATTTCCAATTTCCATTTTCATTGATTAAAGCTGGTTCATCACCTTCACCAGAAATAGCAAACGTGTATGGGCTTTCATCAGTGTCATCACTAGTTAAAGTAACAGTATCAGAATAATTTCCTGTTGAAACAGGTGAAAAAGTAATTTCAAATGTTGTTGAGTTACCAGCTGTTAAAGTTGAAACAGAAGGTTGACTTGTTACTTGAAATTCAGCATCATTTGTTAAGGATACTGAAGATATATTTGTTAAATCTGATCCACCAGTATTCTCAATAATAAATGTTCTTGCTAAAGAAGAACCATTATTTACTATTGAATAGTCTGTATAATTATTTGTTGAAGTTCCAGTAGCGCCATCAACTATATTATTTCCATTACCAGTAATATTTATGTCTGCTGGAGAAACAATTCCATTACCTTGAACATCAAACATATAAGGTGAATTTGTTCCGTTTGTAAATGTTATTGTTATTGTTGCTGTCTTACTTCCTAAAGAAGAAGGCATAAATGTAACATCTAAATCTAGAGGTGTATCATTTCCTTTTAAGTTTCCTAAATTGGTCGCACTTAAAGAGAAATCGCTAGACCCAGAGATTCCAACGGTAATTCCATTTAATCGATTTCCTGGACTTCCACCACTTGCAGTATTATCTAAAACAAATGTGCTTACTAAAGAAGAGCTTACGCCTACATCTTCATAATTTGTTCCATCGGTAACCGATGGTGTGCTATCAGGATTTGATATAACGTTTCCGTTGCCAGTTACTTCTAGTGTTCCTTGACTGTGTATAAGTGTACTAAATAGTAGGCTTATAATGACGATTAATGTAGTTTTAATATTCATGGCTTATAATTTTATCTAATTGGGTAATTTGGGTTGTAAGATCTTTTATTGATACTGTGTTTTTAAATTTTGGTTGTAACATTTGTATTGCTACTCTTGATTGTTGTAAGGCTATTTTGGCTTGTTCAATTTGTTTGTTTTCTAATAGGTAAGTAGCCTTCTTGAAATACCAGAATTCTTTTCTATTATTATTTAGAATAAAATAGTTGTATTGATTAATGGCTAGGTTTACTTGATTTGAGTTTTCTAGATATTCAAGCTTCTTTAATTGTAATGAAAATGTGTTTTCACCAATAATTTTTAGTCCTAAGTTTATAACATCTAATGCTTTAGTATAATCTTCAGGAGTTTCAGCTAGAATAATTTTTGAGTATTCTACAATATCTTCTGGCCTAACATCTATAGCATTGTTTATAAAATAGTTATAAGATGTTATTGCATCTTTATATTCAAGTAAACTATATAATATTTTCGCTCTTAATTTATATATTCTAACATCTAAAGAGTCTAATGCTAAATAAGAATTTGCGTAAGTTATAGCTTCTTCAAAATGATAGGCTTCATAATTAGCTTCTGCCAATTTAAATGTTGCTTCTTTATCCTTATATCCAAGATTAATAGATTTTAAATAATCTGTTATTGCATTATCAAATTCTAAATGCTCTTGGTATAGAAAACCACGTTCAAAATATAGTTTTGCATTATTAGGAGACTTAGCTATTTCATTTGTCTTTTCTTTAATCTGAATAGACAAATTTCCATGTGCAAAAGAAGATAGTCCACAAAAGCATATAACAACTATAAATAGTGTTATTTTTTTGTGTAATAGGTTTTTAATATTAAGTTTTGATTCAAATAACATAAAATCAATTTGGGGTTAATTATGGAACAAATATATAAAAACATCCATGAAATGCAAAAAAACACGACGAAATGTTATTTTATAAAAAAAAGAACAATAATTTGATTTCAAATAATTAAATTGAAATCCTAACGATTGTTGATTAAATCTCAATGTATATAGGATTTTAGTTTTGAAATATTTATCTTTAAATATTAGGTAGAATAATAAAACCCAATCATGAAATTAATTAAAAACAAAAGCATCCTTTTAACAGTAACGTTCATCGTTATCGCACATCTGTCAGTGTTTGGACAACTTTCCTCAGCAGAAGTAGACAAATTAGTAAATACTGCAATTGAAAAATTTAATGTAGCAGGAACTGCTGTAGCTATTGTGAAAGATGGTAAGATAATTCATGAAAAGGGTTATGGTGTTATTTCAAAAAAAACCAAAGTAAAAGTTAATGAACATACCAATTTTGCTATTGCATCTAATAGTAAAGCATATACTACAGCAGCTTTGGCTCTTTTGGTTGAAGATGGAAAAATTAAATGGACAGATAAAGTTGTAGACCATATTCCAGAATTTAAAATGTATAATGCGTATGTAACAGAAAATTTTAATATTCAAGATTTACTAACTCATAGAAGTGGTTTAGGTCTTGGAGTAGGGGATTTAATGTTTTTTCCAGATGGGTCAGATTTTAGTATTGACGATTTACTTGCTGCTTTTCAGTATTTTAAACCTGTTTCAGCTTTTAGAACTCAGTTCGATTACGATAATCTTTTATATATCGTTGCAGGAGAATTGATTTCTAGAGTAAGTGGCATGACATGGGAAGAATTTATTACCACTAGAATTTTTGAGCCTTTAAACATGGATAATTCTTATGCTGGATTAAGTTTAATAAAAAACACCGAAAATCTTGCTGTACCACATTCTGTAAAAGGTGAAGATTTTGTTGTATTACCAAATTTTAAAGAAATGATTAATGGTTCAGCAGGAGGTATTTATGCTAATGTGAATGATGTTTCTCAATGGATGCTTATGCATCTTAATAAAGGGAAATATGGAGATAGCTTACAGAATCAATTATTTTCTATTGAAAGTCAGTATGAAATGTGGAAAATTCATACTACTACAGATGTAAGCAGGAATCCACGTTATAATTCTCATTTTTCTGGTTATGGATTGGGTTGGGATTTAGAAGATAAAAAAGGAAATATGATTGTGTCTCATACAGGAGGACTTCCAGGTATGTTAAGTAGAACTGTTTTAATTCCAGATTTAAATATAGGTATTGTTGTATTAACAAATACAGAACCTGGTGGAGCTGGAGTCTTTATGGCAGTTTCAAGAACCATTGTAGATAGTTATCTTGGCTTAGACGATTTTCAATGGATAGACAAGTTCTATAATTATCTTAAGTCAAGAGAAGAAAGTGGAGATGAGGTTACCAAACAAGTTTGGGAAACTGTTGAAGCAAATAAAAATGTAAAAATTCACGAAACTGATTACATTGGTGTTTATAAAGATAATTGGTTTGGCAACATGGAGGTTTTTATGAAAGGAGATCTGTTGTGGATTAAATCTTATCGTTCACCAAAACTAAATGGTCCATTACAGTTCTATAAAGCCAATACATTTACAGTTAAATGGGAATATCAAGACATGAATGCAGATGCATTTGCTATGTTTTCTTTGGATGAAAATGGCAAAGCACAAAGCATTAAAATGAAAGGTATTTCGCCAAATATTGATTTTAGTTTCGATTTTCACGATTTAGATTTGCAAAGAGTATCTGAGGAATAATACTATATTTAATTATCTTTCTTCAATGAGTTTACTGTTAGTTTTAGAGATTATTTACATTATCATTTTAATGTTAGTTTGTTTTCGTGTTATTTTCGATACTCAAAACACAACTAAAACACTAGCTTATTTGTTATTAGTAATTTTTTTGCCAATAGCAGGAATTATATTTTACTTTTCTTTTGGTGTAAATTATCGAATAAGAAAAATATATGATAAAAAGTTGCTTACAAATGAAAAACTTCAAAACAATCTTGAAGCAGAACTTATATCATATTCTAAAGGTGTTTTAAAAGATGGAGACGATTCAATACAAGAAAATTCTAAATTAGTAAATCTTATTTTAAAAGAGAATTTAAGTCCTCTTACAGATAATAACGATGTTAAATTACTTATTAATGGAGAAGCCAAGTTTCTTGAAGTAATAGAGTGCCTTAGTCAGGCTAAAAAACATATTCACGTAGAATATTATGTTTTTGAAGATGATAATATTGGTAATAAAATCATTGATTTATTAATTGATCAAGCAAATCAAGGTGTTATAGTTAGATTTATATACGATGATTTTGGGAGTCGCTCAATCAGAAAAAATCAAATCGAAAGATTAAAACATGCTGGTGCTCAGATATTCCCATTTTATAAAATTAGACTTATTGCTTTAGCTAATAGAATGAATTATCGTAACCATAGAAAAATTATTGTAATCGATGGTCAGACTTCATTTGTAGGAGGTATTAATGTTAGTGATAGATATATAAATTCTGAGCCTAATAAAAACGAATATTATTGGAGAGATACACATTTAAAAATACATGGTCCTGCAACTTGGTATTTGCAATATCTCTTTTTATGCGATTGGAATTTTTGCGCTAAAGATACTGTGGAGATAGACAATCAGTTGTTTCCTCCAAAAGATTCTTTTAATTCTCAAAAAGATAAGCATGTTCAGATTACAGCAAGTGGTCCAGATTCAGATGTGCCAACCATTCTCTTTGCTTTACTTCAATCTATTAATCTTGCAGAAAAAGAAGTGTTAATTACAACACCATATTTTATACCAAGTAATAGTATAAAGGAAGCTATTATAATTGCAGCAAAGAGTGGTGTAAGTGTTAAGCTTTTAGTTCCAGAAATTTCGGATTCTAAACTAGTTAATGCTGCAGCAAGTTCGTATTATGAAAGATTATTGAAATCTGGAGTTGAGATTTACAGATATAATAAAGGTTTTATACATGCAAAAACTATGGTTATAGATAATGAAATAGCTATTGTTGGAACAGCTAATATGGATGTTAGAAGTTTCGATCTAAATTTTGAAGTCAATGCTATTGTCTATGATGAGGAAATTGCAAACGAATTGCGAACAGCCTTCTATAACGACATTCTAGATGCCACAAAAGTTGATTTAGAATTATGGAGTAATAGACCTGTTTATATTAAATTCCTAGAAAAGTTAGCTCGATTATTTTCTCCTATGCTTTAATTATATTATCTCTTTCCTTTTCCATAATTTTGCATTCTTAAAATTACACAATGATTTCAATAGACGCATTAGCAGTAGAATTTGGTGGGCACTCATTATTTAAGGACGTTTCTTTTGTAATAAATGAAACCGACAAAATAGCCTTAATGGGGAAAAATGGAGCTGGAAAATCGACTATGATGAAAATTATAGCTGGAAAACAAAAAGCATCTCGTGGACATGTTAGATATCCTAAGGAAGCTATTATCGCTTATTTACCACAACATTTATTAACAGATGATAATTGTACCGTTTTTGAAGAAGCTTCTAAAGCATTTGAGCATGTGTTTACAATGCGTGATGAAATGGAAAGTCTAAACAAAGCTTTAGAAACCAGAACAGATTACGAGTCTGATGAATACATGTCTATTATTGAAAAAGTTTCAGATTTAGGTGAGAAATATTATGCACTTGAAGATGTAAATTACGATGCTGAAGTAGAAAAAGCATTAAGAGGTCTTGGTTTTAAACGTGAAGACATGAATAGATTAACAAGTGAGTTTAGTGGAGGTTGGCGTATGCGAATTGAATTAGCTAAAATTCTGCTTCAAAAACCAGATTTAATCTTATTAGATGAGCCAACAAACCATATTGATATAGAATCTGTTATATGGTTAGAAGATTTTTTAGTTAATAAGGCCAAAGCTGTTATGGTTATTTCTCATGATAAAGCTTTTATTGATAATATAACCAATCGAACTATAGAGGTTACAATGGGTCGTATTTATAATTATAAAGCCAACTATTCACATTACTTGCAATTAAGAGAAGAAAGACGTGCTAGCCAAGTTAAAGCCTACCAAGAGCAACAAAAATTTATTGCAGATAATATGGCCTTTATAGAACGTTTTAAAGGCACTTATTCTAAAACAAATCAAGTAAGTTCTAGAGAACGAATGCTTGAAAAATTAGAGATTATTGAAATAGACGAAATTGATAATTCATCATTAAAATTACGTTTCCCTCCAGCACAACGTTCTGGAGATTACCCTGTGTCAGTTGAGGATTTAACGAAGACTTATGGAGACCATGTGGTTTTTAAAAACGCTAATATGTCAATCTCAAGAGGAGAGAAAGTGTCTTTTGTAGGTAGAAATGGCGAAGGAAAATCTACGATGATTAAAGCCATTATGGGTGAAATAGATTTTCAAGGAAAATGTAGTTTAGGACATAATGTCAAAGTAGGATATTTTGCTCAAAATCAGGCGTCTTTGCTAGATGAAAACTTAACGGTTTTCCAAACTGTCGATGAGGTTGCAGAAGGAGACGTAAGAATACAAGTTAAAAATATTTTAGGTCGCTTCATGTTTGGTGGAGACGATATAGATAAAAAAGTGAGTGTATTATCTGGTGGAGAGAAAACTAGATTGGCAATGGTTAAATTGCTGTTAGAACCAGTAAACTTGCTTATTCTAGATGAGCCTACCAATCATTTGGATTTAAAATCTAAAGATGTTTTAAAAGAAGCTTTAATGTCTTTCGATGGGACATTAATCTTAGTCTCTCACGATAGAGATTTTTTACAAGGCTTATCTCAAAAAGTATTCGAATTTAAAGATCAAAGGGTTATTGAGCATTTCGAGACTATTGATGCCTTTTTAGTTAGAAACAGAATAGAAAATTTAAAAGAAATAGATTTAAAAAAATAAGACTAATCTTTATAAACTTGACCACGATGAGGTTTTAATGCATCTCGAACAGGTTTCATGTCTTCTTCATTTACAACCATATAAGCTATGGCTTGCATATTGTTAATAATCTCAAAACCTGTAATGTTAGTGTCAAGATTCCTGATGGTAATATATTCTTTTAAATGTATTTCGTGGTGTTCAGCTGTTTTAGAAGCATTAGGACCTCTAAAGTCCCATATAAGTTTTAATTTACGCATTAGCTACAGAAGTTCCTTTTTCAGCAAAATTTTTAAAATCTTGTAAATATTTTCTAGATTGTTTTTTAAAAGCACTTGGCATGATTAAAGTCATCAATCTAAGAACAAAACTGGTAGGAATAAATTCACTTTTCGAAATCCATCTAGTATGTCCTTCTTTAGTGTCTTCAAAATAATTTTCTTGAATATTGTGCATACCTTTTGTATCATACATAGCATGAAACTCGTGAGGCATATTTTTGTGTGTAATGGTTTCTATCAACTCCATATCTCGTTTCCCCATTTTATAAATCAGCTTCATTTTTGCTCCTATATCTCCAGGAGTCCCAGAAATGTAATCATAACCTACTAAGCCTTGTTGCCAATGTTTCATGTTTTCTGGATTATCTAGTTTTTTACTAAATGTTTCCAAAGGAAGATTAACAATTATTTCAGAAGTATATTTCATAAAATATGATTAAAATCAGAACAAGGTACAATAATTCTAATGCTTAAAAAAGCCATGTAAAAAAGCATACTAAAAAACTTTCAAAACCGTTCATTAATGCAGCTTGTATTAATGGTTAATATTACTATTTTTGCAACAATTAAAATTAAATTAAATAACATGCATAAATATTTATTAGTTGTCGTTTTTTCTTTGTGCTTTTTCTTAAGTAATGCTCAAAACTCAAAAGATGAAGTTTTATTTACTGTTGATAGTGATCCAGTTTATGTTTCAGAATTCACCAGAGTTTTTAATAAAAACATTGATTTAGTTAAAGATGAATCTCAAAAAGATGTAGATGAATATTTAAAACTATTTGTTAACTATAAGTTGAAATTAAAAGAAGCTCATGCTTTAGGTTTAGATAAAAAACCTACTTATGTCAGCGAATTAGCAAATTACAAATCGCAATTAGCTAAAAATTATTTAACAGATTCTAAAGTAACAGACGAGCTAATTGAAGAGGCTTACCAAAGAACTATTGAGGAAGTAAAAGCGAGTCATATATTAATTAGACTTCCTGAAAACCCAAGCCCTCAGGACACCTTAGCTGCTTATAATGAGTTAATTAAATTGAGAGAGAGAGTTGTTAATGAAGGGTTTGACACTGTTAAAAGTGAAGTTCATGATGGGAAGACTGTTTACGCCGAAGATTTAGGGTATTTTACTGCATTTAAAATGGTTTACGGGTTTGAAACAGCTGCTTATAATACAAATTTAGGTGAAGTTTCTATGCCTTTTGAAACAAGATTTGGTTACCATATAGTTTATGTTCAAGATAAAAGAGCTTCTAGAGGAGAACGTACTGTAGCTCATATAATGATTAATAGTACGAATAATGATGAATCTCTTATTGAGAATCCAGAAAAGAGAATTAATGAAATATATATAAAATTAGAACAAGGTGAAAAATTTGAGTCATTAGCAAAACAATTTTCAGAAGATAAAAGTTCGGCAGAAAAAGGTGGTATGTTGTCTCCTTTTAGTGGAGGACAATTAACTTCGGTAGAATTTGAAACAGAAGCTTTTAGTCTTGAAAATGTTGGAGATATTTCTCAACCATTTAAAACAGAATTTGGATGGCACATTATTAAGCTTTACAACAAAAAATCTGTAGACACTTATGAAGCAATGAAGGGAGAACTTGGTGCTAAAGTAAAAAAGGATTCTCGTTCTCAACTAATAAACACTTCTTTAGTTAATAAGCTTAAAGAACAATATTTGGTTTCAGATATACAACCAGATTTAAGCTATTTTGTTTCTGTTTTGGATGATAGTTATTTTTCAGGGAAATGGTTTTTGCCACAAGATTTTAAAAGGACAGAAGAACTTGTGAAGATTGGAAGTAAGCAAATTACTAACCAGGAGTTTGGTGCTTTCTTAGAGAAAAATCAAAGAAAAAAAACACCAAAAGTAGGGTTAAACAAGCTGGTGTCAGACAGCTATAATATATTTCTGGAAAAACAATTGATTCAGTATAAAGAAGAGCAATTAGAATTCGAGAACCCAGATTTTGGTTTTATCGTTGATGAATATAGGGATGGACTTCTTTTATTCGAACTTATGGAAACAGAAATTTGGAATGCAGCAAAAAAAGATACCATAGGGTTGCAGAAATATTATAACGATAATAAAGAAAATTATTATTGGAACCAAAGAGCAGATGCAGTTGTAGCATCATCAGCTAAAAAATCAACTATTAAAGAAGTAGAAAAATTATTGCGTAATAATCAATCTCCAGAACAAATTAAAGCAGTATTAAATACAGATAAATCTATAAACGTTATTTTTACTTCTGGTATTATGGATGCGAAACACCAATCGTTACCAGAAAACTTTTCATTTAAAATTGGTGTCTCAGATATATATAAATTAAATGATGCTTTTATAGTTGCAGATGTTAAAGAAGTGTTGCCAAAAGAATTAAAAGTTTTTAAAGAAGCTAGAGGAGCTGTTATAAGCGATTTTCAAAATTATAAAGAAGCAAACTGGATATTAAATTTAGAAAAAAAATACAAAGTAGTTATCAGTCAAGAAGTACTGGAACAAGTTAAATCTCAATTAAAGAATTAATTTGAATTTAAGAACTAACATATTATTAATTACATCTGTTTTATTATTATTTCTATCCTGCGATTTTTTTAAAGAAACAGACGATAGAATACCCATTGCCAGAGTATATGACACATATCTTTACGAAGAAGATATTCAAGACTTGTTAAAAGAAGGTATATCTAAACAAGATAGTACAGTGCTCGTTACAAGTTTTATTAATAATTGGGCTACAGAGCAATTATTAGTCCGTGGAGCTAAACGTAATTTATCAGAATCTAAACAAGACGCTTTTAATAAATTAGCTTTAGAATATAAAAATGAACTTTTCTCAAAGGCGTATTTAGAAGCCTTAGTGAGTAAAAACATCGATACAGTTATAGTTCCTGAAGAGGCTGAAGTTTATTATAAAGCAAACAAACAAGTATTTAAATTAAATGAAGATTTAATAAAGCTTAGGTATATAAATCTAGAAGAAAATTGGATTGATAAAAAAGAAATTGAAGAAAAATTTAAACGATTCAACCATCAAGATAAAAGATATTTAGATTCAATATCTATACAGTTTCGTTCCTTTTCATTAAAAGATTCTGTTTGGGTAAAAGTCGATCAAGTTGTAGATAAAATTCCAGCAATTACTTCTGAAAACAAAAATCAACTGTTAAAAAAATCTAATTTTATACAACTCAAAGATTCATTAGGATTATATTTGGTGCATATTAACGATGTCTTGTTAAGAAGCAACACAGCTCCCATGGAATATGTAAAGCCAACAATAGATAAAATCGTTATAAATAAAAGAAAATTAGAACTCATAAGAGAGTTAGAAAAAGATATTACTAAAGATGCTATTAAAAACAAAAAATTTGAAATCTATAATTAAATTTAACCAGTACTTACTAATTTGTTTAACATGTTTAGTAACACATAGTGTTTCTTCTCAAATAATTATTGAAGAAGATGAAGTTGTAGATGTGAAAACGGATACTGTAGATACCTCTCAATCTAGAAAAATTGATGGAGTTGCTGCTGTAGTTGGAGAAAACATTATTCTAGATTCAGATATAGATAATACTATTTTGCAGCTTAAAGCTCAAGGAGCTTCAATGGAAGGTGTAACACGTTGCCAACTTTTTGGTAAATTATTAGAAGATAAGCTTTATGCACACCAAGCAGTACAGGATAGTGTTATAGTTTCAGATGCAGAAATTCGTTCATCAGTAGATTATCAGTTGCAACAATTTCTAGATCAATCTGGAAAAACCATGGAAGAACTTATCGCATTCTATAACAAAGAAGACGAAAAAAGTTTTAGAGAAGAAATGTTTGAAATAAACAAAAGTAATAAGTTGGCAAGCGAAATGCAAAGAAAAATTATTGAAGAGGTTGAAGTTACTCCAGAGGAAGTTAGGCAGTTCTTTAATAAAATACCTGAAGATGAAAGGCCAACCTTTGGTACAGAATTAAAAGTATCACAAATTGTTATAGAACCTGAAGTTTCAGAAGAAAACAAACAAAAGGCTATTAATCAATTAAAGCAATTTAAAGCTGATATATTAGAAAATGGCGCTAGTTTTCGTTCAAAAGTTGTCCTTTATACAGACGATAAAGAATCAATAAAAACAGGAGGCCTTTACACTTTATATAGAAAGAAACCAAGAATGGTTAAAGAGTTTAGAGATGTAGCATTCTCAATGGAAGAAGGTGAAATTTCAGATCCTTTTGAATCAGAATTCGGTTATCATATTATTTATTTAGAAAAAATTAGAGGTCAAGAATATGATGTTCGACATATACTTATCATACCTGAAGTATCTCAAGATGCCATTTTAGCTGCTAAAACAGAAATAGAGACTATTAGAGAACGTATCGTTGCTGGAGATATTTCGTTTGAAGATGCTGCAAGAGAATCTAGCGATGAAAAGGAAACTAGAAGTGAAGGAGGTTATTTAATTAATCCTGCTACACAAGATTATAATTTTGAGCTTACAAGAATGGATCCAGAATTATATGGACAAATTCAAGACCTAAAAGAAGAAGATGTTAGTTTAATAATTACAGACAGAGGTCGAACTGGAAATGTAAAATTTAAAATAATGAAAGTTAGCGATAGAGTAGACGAGCATGTTGCAGAATTTTCAAGAGATTATTTAAAAATAAAGGATTTAGCTTTAGTTGAAAAGCGATTAAAAGTTATTGAAGAATGGCAGGAAGAAAAGATTATGGAAACTTACATTAAAATTAATGGAGAACATAGAGACTGCGAATATTCTAGTAACTGGTTAAAAAAATAAATATGTCAGACGTTGCGAAAATAGAAGAATTAGTAAAAAAATATCATGCACTAAAAACTGAAATAGCCAAAGTAATTGTTGGTCAAGACGAGGTTGTTAGTCAAATTCTTATTTCTATTTTCTCAGGAGGTCACGCTTTATTAATTGGTGTTCCAGGTTTAGCAAAAACCTTAATGGTTAATACCATAGCTCAAACCTTAGGGCTTGATTTTAAACGTATACAGTTTACTCCAGATTTAATGCCTAGCGACATTTTAGGTAGTGAAATTCTAGACGAAAACAGACATTTTAAATTTATTAAAGGACCTATTTTTGCTAATATTATTTTGGCAGACGAAATAAATAGAACGCCTCCAAAAACTCAAGCAGCTTTATTGGAAGCTATGCAAGAACGCTCTGTTACTGTAGCTGGACATAATTACAGTTTAAGTTTACCGTATTTTGTTTTAGCAACTCAAAATCCGATTGAACAAGAAGGTACTTACCCATTGCCAGAAGCGCAATTAGATAGATTTATGTTTGCTGTTAATTTAGATTATCCAACTTTTGAAGAAGAAGTTCAGGTTGTAAAATCTACAACAACAGATGTACAAGCAAAAGTAAACTCATTATTTACAGCTCAGGAAATTATAGATATTCAGCATTTAATTCGAAGAATTCCAGTTGCTGATAATGTTATAGAATATGCTGTAAGAATGGTTGGTAAAACAAGACCTAACAGTCAAGCAGCTACAGATTTAGTTAAGAACTACCTAGATTGGGGAGCAGGACCAAGAGCTTCACAAAATTTAATATTAGCTGCTAAAACGCATGCTGCAATTCATGGTAAATTCTCACCAGATATTGAAAATGTTCAAGCTGTTTCAAGTAGTATTCTTAGGCACAGAATCATAAAAAACTACAAAGCAGAAGCTGAAGGCATAACGGAAGAGGATATTATTAAAAGTCTTTTTTAATAAGGATATATTAAAATCCATTCTTTTTTTTGAAATTTTATTGATTTAGTTTCTGAAAATATTAAAACACGATTGTTAATTTATTATTTTATAGCTTAATAAATTACGAAATCATTAATTATTTACTAAAAATTTAAACATTTATTGAATTATATTCAAAGATTAATCGATTTCGTTACATATTTTTAAATCTCCCATAAAATTTGTAATTTTGCCTGACTAACTAAAAACAACTTTAATCTTTAAATATAACTTATGGCATTTGATATAGAAATGATAAAAAAAGTTTACTCTACAATGGCAGAGCGTGTAGATAAAGCTAGAGAAATTGTAGGGAAACCATTAACACTTTCAGAAAAGATTTTATACTCACACCTTTGGGATGGCACTCCAAATAAAGCATTTCAAAGAGGTAAAGATTATGTAGATTTTGCTCCAGATAGAATTGCTTTACAAGATGCAACTGCACAAATGGCATTATTGCAATTTATGCAAGCTGGGAAAAAGAAAGTAGCAGTACCAACAACAACCCATTGTGATCATTTAATTCAAGCTAAAAATGGTGCTAGCATGGATTTGCAGAGTGCCTTAAATACAAGTAACGAAGTATTCAACTTTTTAGAGTCAGTTTCAAATAAGTATGGACTTGGATTTTGGAAACCAGGAGCTGGTATTATTCATCAAGTAGTTTTAGAAAATTATGCATTTCCTGGCGGAATGATGATTGGTACAGATTCACATACAGTTAATGCTGGTGGATTAGGTATGGTAGCCATTGGAGTAGGTGGAGCAGATGCTGTAGATGTTATGGCAGGAATGGCTTGGGAATTGAAATTCCCAAAACTAATTGGTGTGAAATTAACAGGTAAATTATCTGGTTGGACTGCACCAAAAGACGTGATTTTAAAAGTTGCAGATATCTTGACTGTTAAAGGAGGTACAGGAGCTATCGTAGAATATTTTGGACCAGGAGCAACTTCAATGTCTTGTACTGGAAAAGGAACTATTTGTAATATGGGAGCTGAGATTGGAGCTACCACATCAACTTTTGGTTATGATGAATCTATGGAACGTTACTTACGTGCTACAGACAGAGCAGATGTTGCTGAAGCTGCAAATCAAGTAAAAGAATATTTAACTGGAGATGCTGAAGTTTATGCTAATCCTGAGCTATATTTTGATCAAGTCATTGATATTAATTTATCTGAATTAGGACCATTATTAAATGGACCATTTACACCAGATTTATCAACAACAGTTGGAAAAACAATGAGCGAAAAAGCGAAAGCAAACGATTGGCCATTGAAAGTAGAATGGGGATTAATTGGATCATGTACCAATTCATCTTACGAAGATTTATCTCGTGCGTCTTCTATTGCTCAACAAGCTTTGGATAAAGGCGTGAAAATGAAATCTGAATTAGGAATTAATCCAGGTTCTGAACAAGTACGCTTTACTGCTGAACGTGATGGAATTATTCAAATTTTTGAAAAATTAGATGCTAAAATTTTTACTAATGCTTGTGGACCATGTATTGGACAATGGGCTAGATATGAAGATCCGAAAAATGCACCTAAAAATAGTATCGTGCATTCTTTCAACAGAAACTTTGCAAAACGTGCCGATGGTAACCCAAACACGCATGCTTTTGTTGCTTCCCCAGAATTAACAGCTGCTATAGCACTTGCAGGTCGTTTAGATTTTAATCCAATGACTGATGCTTTAATAAATGAAAATGGAGAAAAAGTAATGCTAGATGAGCCAACAGGATGGGAATTGCCTCCTAAAGGTTTCGCTGTTGATGATAATGGGTTTTTAGCACCAAATGAAGATGGTAGTGGAGTTGTAGTAAAAGTGAATTCGGATTCTGAAAGGTTGCAATTATTAACACCATTTCAACCAATTGGAAATTCAATAATAGGAGCAAAATTATTAATCAAAGCGTTCGGAAAATGTACCACTGACCATATTAGTATGGCTGGACCTTGGTTACGCTATAGAGGACATTTAGATAATATTGCAAATAATACCTTGATTGGTGCAGTAAATGCTTTTGGAAAGAAAACAAATTTCGTCAAGAATCAACTAACTGGTGAATTTGGAGGTGTACCAGATACTGCAAGAGCTTATAAGGCTGCAGGAATCAAATCTATTGTAGTTGGAGATCATAACTATGGTGAAGGCTCGTCTAGAGAACATGCTGCTATGCAGCCACGACATCTTGGTGTTGCTGCTGTATTAGTAAAATCTTTTGCTCGTATTCACGAAACGAACCTTAAAAAACAAGGGATGTTAGGTTTAACTTTCGCAAATGAATCTGATTATGACTTAATTCTGGAAGATGATACAATTAATTTCCTTGATTTAAATGAGTTTACTCCTGGTAAACCATTAAAGCTAGAATTTGTTCATACAGATGGAAGTAAAGATGTTATAGTTGCTAACCATACTTATAATCAATCGCAAATTGATTGGTACAACGAAGGTTCTGCTTTAAACTTAATTAAAAAGGAAAACAACGCTTCATAAATCTGAAAGCTATATAAATAAAAAAACTCCTGAATTTCTTCAGGAGTTTTTTATGTGTTGTATTTTAAATATTAAGAATATTAAAATCTGTAAATAACTTCAGCGCTATGTTGAATATAGTTTTTTAAATAAGCCCATTCTGTAAAGCCCCATTTTCCCATAGTTTGAAGTCTAAAACCAAGGTTGTTTTCAAGCCAAAACTGGAATCCAAGACCAAGATCAAATGTCCCAGTATTAAAACTTCCTACATTTGTGTAACCAATACCTGTTAATACATAACTTTGAAACCAATTTAATTGATATGTAGGCATGAACAATTGGTCGTAATAAAATTTGGCAGTACCATCTATTGCAAATAAGGTGTTATTCTCACTTAAATAACCATTATTATGTAAATTAGATGCTTCTAATGAGTTTAAAGATAGAGAGAAGTTTGCTGCCCAAAAATTGGTAAATCGTCTTTCAACGCCTAAAGTCAGAGGGTTTTTTAAATTCCAATTTTTCGTATCAAAAGGTTCGTTAAATTTAAAGCCATCATTGTCTACAATATTTATACCTGCACTAATTGTCCATGGATAATCTGTAACCGGTTCTGATTGGCTAAAGCCATACGTGGAAATTAAAAGGCAAATTGATAAGAATAATTTATTCATAATGTATTTTAAAGTAAAAATAAGATTATTTGTGTCATCATCAAAAATAATAATCAAATATATAACAAAAAGTAATAATCGATTAAATTCTTGGTTTTTTTAATATTTTAAAAATTCGCTTTTTGTCGCCAATAGCAGCTTTTCTATAGGCTCTATTAATAACAAACATATAAAAACGAGTTATTAGAATATAGAAATAATGTAATTTGTTTAGAATGATGTCAATTAATTTTGAAACTTTTTGATGTTTAAGTTTATATTTTAAATAGTTGAATTTCAAACTTCTTTTATTAAATGTTTCAGCTGTTATAACATCATCAAAAAGGACTGAAAGCATTAGATAATAATTTTTAGTGTATTTATTTCTCAATCTATCTTTGAATGTAGATTCTTGATGTGCTTTTAAAATAATTAAACTATCATAAGCACTTCTAAACCCAATTTTCGAATAATAGTAACCCTTATCATTAATTTGCCAATTTAGGGTATTGTGCTGTAAAAGGTCTTTATTAGATGGAATATAGACATCATTAACTATTTGTTTAGATAATAAGAGGTTTTCCGGAAGTAAGTAATTTGTTTCTTTACTATTAAACAATCTACTATGTATTTCCACTGCTGCTAAGCCATTTTTTGGAATTAGTCTTGGTAGGTGTTTATGTTCTGTAAATTTATATAATGGAGATTCTTGAGCTGAATCAAAATTGTTATCAAGCAATAATTTGTATGCTTTTGCTATATCTTTAGTATCAACCAAAAGATCAATATCTGCTATCATTCTTTCGCCTGAATCCTTAAAATAGTCAGCAGATAATAAAGCCATTCCCTTGAGGAATACATGATTTATGCTATGAATTTGAAATAACTTGCTTATTTCTTTAACATCATTAAGAAGTGATAAATTTCTATTTCTATTTATACTCGTTAGTTCTTCTAGATATTCCTTAAGTTCTAATGGTAATACATCTAAAAGAGATTTTTGTTTTAAACGAATATATAGTGTTGGTAGAATAAGGTGTCTACTACCAAGTTCTACAATAACATCCCAATCAAAAGAAGGTTCTGATAAGATTTTTTTTAACAAAACAGAATCACTCTTAAAACTCAAGATAGATGCAATGGCTTTATGAGCATGATATGGAGTAACCATTTTATTTTTCTAGAATAGTGTTAAACTCTGATATTACTTCTTCAGAATCATGATAAGTTAATTTATAAAATTCACATTTTTCTAACCAATTCAGAAAACATTCAGCGTTTTCAGGTTCAGGAGAAATCCAAGAGTCTGGTATTAATATATTTAAGACTTCTTCAGCACTGATCTCTTTTATAGATGTTTTAGCGTGAGGATTATATGCAACTAAGATAATTTTTTTACAAGAAATAGGTTTTTCAACAGTATTAATTGGTACAACATATTTAATATCTCCTTTTTTAATGTTAGATAGAGTATTGTCACTAAAGGTAATCTTATCTGAAAGGGATTCTAATACATGAAATGATCCTTTTTTCATGGAAATAGCAGATGGGTAGTGATGAATTTTTTGAGTTTTCGCCATTATTGGCGTAAAATCATCAGCAATTAAATTATACCCATTTGCCATTAAAATCGTAGCTAAAGTGCTTTTTCCTTTACCAGACTCACCAACTAACATAACAGCTTCCTTATTATTCGATATAGTCGAGGCATGAAAAGTACCTAACCATTCGGTTTCATGACTGCCTGTTAAAGAACAAAGCAGTTCCATAGCAAACTTACCTTGAAGTAAATGATATTCACTTTGAGGATAAGTCCCTAAATGCGTTCTGTTCTTAAATAGTTGGAAGTCTGTAGTATTGTTTTTAATATAAAAAGTACAATCAGCTTTTAAGTTGGGATTTGTATCTTCTAGAAATGAAAATTGAGGGTGAATAATTTTTTTTCCAGATTTAGATTGGTAACAGACTTTTATAATAAAATTATTAAAATTATAAAAAGTAGTTGTAAAATTGGTGCTTGAACTTTCTGTTAATTCAGGTGAATTTGTTTGAGATGGTGTAGATTGAAGAGAGTTTAATAGTTGATTAAATTCAGAATACAACTTTTTAGAGAGTTTATTTGAAAATGAATCTAATAAGTTTATAGATGTATAAAATTCGCTAAAATCTTTGCTTTTAATAAAACTAGACAATAGCGAATTATTCAAATCATTTAAAAGAATGTACTCGTTTGAATTATTAAACCATAAAATATTAACTCCATGAATTTTACGACTTAAATAAGGAGATATTGAAAGCTTCAAAACTAATCAGTACCAAAAACATCTTCTGGATCTTCTTCTTCCATTCTAAATCCTCCTCCTCCTGGATCTGGAGGTGATGAGGCATGAGCTTTTTTTGGGCTTAAAATAAGAAATGTGCCTACAGCAGTTATAGCTGCATATTTACCCATTTTCTTTAGCGCTTCGTTACGCGTTATTTGATTTTTTGATAAGTCTTTATTCATGATGCAAATATAAAAATCATTTTATATAATTACTTTTAATATACTAATAGATTGTAATTAAAACAATAATAAGTAATTTACTAGTTACTTTTATTATTTATTCTATTTAATAATTACTTTTTGAGTTTTTGTTAGTGATTTATTTGATATAGAAACTGCATATATACCAGTTGATAATGTTGAAACGTCAATTTGGTTTCTAGAACTACCAGATTCTAAAGTAGAACTTAATACCAATCTACCTTGCATATCGAATATCTTAACCAAAGTTGTATCGGTTAAATTTCCTTTAATAAAAATAGCTTTTGGAGTTGCAGTTGCAAAAACTTGTAAACTATTAAATACTAATTCTTCATTAGATAGAGAAGATTCCGAGAATCTTAAAAAGAAACGACCAACTCCATTCAAATTAGATGATGCAGTAAATGTATAATCGCTATCATTTAATTGTGTTATAGTATTTGCTACAATATCTTCTAAATAGACATTAGTGGATTCTGGTAAACTAGATTCAAAAATACTGATGGTAAATTCTTGACCCATAGAAGCATTAATTCCTAATGGAATTGTAACATCAGTAAAATCTGTATAACCCATAGATTGTACAGCGAAATCATGTCCATTATTTTCTTCAACTAAATGAGAAAATATAGAAAACGAAGGAGCAGTTCCACCAAATATTTTAGAGTCGTAACCAGGATCAAGACCTAAAGAGGCATTATCAGTAAAATAAAAATCTGTATTATATACCTGTTCTGAATTACTTAATTCCAATTGTAAATGTTCAATTGTAGACATTCTACCAGGAATAAAATCATCAGTAGTACCAATTGTGCGCATAGCAGAAGTAAAAGATACTGTTGCTCCACCACTTGCTGATGCGATTAAAAATCCTTGACCAGGAGTTATAGCTGCATTAGGGTTAGCGTCTGAATAAGCTTGGTTCCAAATATTATAACCATCTGAAGCATCACCATCATAACCATATATGCCTGAACTTGCAGGATCGAATACAGTACTATTCACAGTTAAAAATGTAGATAGCTTTAAATAAGAAGGGTATGGATTACCAATCAGATTCCATTCTGGGTTAGTTGGTCCAGAATCAACAATATTTATGTTTACGTTTTCAGTGTTAACAATGCCAACAAAGCTAAATGTATCACTATCTGTCGATGCTGCACGATAACCAACTGCAGGTTCTAGAACAGCATTAGCCTCAGCAGGAATTGCAGTGTCATATGTTATATAAGTGTCAGTCGTTTTATCAAACGGACCAAACAGTTTATCAGTTGCATTTGAAGGGTTTGAATATATATTTGCATTATTTGATGCAAAATCTCCAAAGGTTTGTCCTGTAACTGGAGCAGTAATTAAATCATTTCCACCAACTGCTGCATTTGTGTTTATATGTCTATTATAAGTCACATTTCCAGTAGATTTTCCTTCAATAATCAAACTAGAATAACTAGTCGATACTGAATTTAATTCTAAATCTCCACCATTAATTAAATCACTATTTACAGTCATTGATTGACCTGAAGCTACTGAAATAGTTGCTCCATCTTCAACAAATAAATTATTTATTTCAATATTAGAACCAACTATATAATTACCATCTTTAACAAAAGCATTTTCAAGGCCAGTAGAACCAGAAGGAGGATAAGGAGACCAAGCATTATCAGTATAAACTAACCCATCAAAAACGCTAACTACTTTAAAATTATCAAAAGCAGAATAGCCATTATTGCCATTGTCTCTAATACGAATTTCTAGAGCTACTTCGTCTACTGAATCCGGAATTGATAAAACCATTGATCCTTCATCATCTTCGGTAGGGTTAGTATTATCGCCATCAAATAAGAAAAGACGACCTTGACCAACACCATCATAAAAAAGTTGATATTGCGCATTATCATTGTTATTTGCATAACCTATAACTTGCCAGTCGAAACGTACTTGAACATTTGTAAAACTACTAACATCAACATCATCAAACATAATTGTAGCCCAACTAGTTGTCCCGTTATCACCTTCATCATTTAAATCGTTTTCACCTAAAACGTTATCTGAAAAATAAGTATAATCTATAGGTGAAGCTGCTAGTATATCGATAATACCATAATATCCATCAGTTCCCCAACCATTATCAAAGAAAGGTATATCATTCGTATAATTCCATTCAGGTGAAGGACTGTCAAAATCTTGAATAGCAATTTGAACTAAAGGACCAAGAACATCAAAAGGAGCACTAATAGCAGTAAGAATACCAGAAGGTACAGCTACTAATGAAAATCCAGTTCCTTGATCAGAAAAAATAATGCTATCAAAAACACCTACACCGTTTACAATACTATAAATAATTGAAGGAGGATCAAGTGGACCTGTTGCAAGAACAGTGACACTACTATTATAATCTAAATCTAAATTATTATTAGCATCTACAGCATGAGCAGTAGGATAAGGCGTCATAACTTCTAATTGATTAACATCTGTAGGTTGTTGATCAAAAACAAGTTGAGTAGCTGTTGCTTCCATTCTATTGTCATCGCCAGCAATTAAAGTAGCTGCGCCTCCAGAATCAGATGCTGCAAAAGTGGAACCATTAACACCATCTGGTGTAGCAGAAGTTATTGTAAGTTGTATCTGCTCATTATCAGTAATTGTAGAACTGAAAGTTGCATAAACATCAAAAGTTTTACTTCCATTATCTGGAGCTATTAAACCAGTTCCTCCGTTAATTCCAGAAAACAGAGTAGTTTCACTAGCAGATGTTACTTCAGCTACATTAGTAGTCGTATCAAATAATGCTAATGCAGCAATATTTGCTTCACCAATCACATTAAATTCTAAATCTGTTAAAATAGTATTTAAGGCATCAGCATCAGTTAAATCGTCGCCACCATCTTGAATTGTAAACTCACCAATTTTCAAAGAATTAGCTGTTGTTAGTCCAGACGGAGCAGAATACAATTGATAATCAATATTATCTGAAGGATCAAAAGAACCAGATGCAATAATATTTGATTCATCATCGTTTGTAGAAGTAGCAGTAATGTTTCCAGTAAGTCTTATTCCAGGAAGTGCAATTCCAAAATCGGACCAAGACGCAAGCCTTCTAACACGAAGCCAACCACCATTTGTAGTAGCGTTCCATGCATATAATCTAAAAGTAATTGTTCCAGAAGAACCAGAATTAATACTTAAGGTATTATAATTATATACAACGTTAGTATCTGCTGCTAAAGTTTCAACAGCATTAATTGCAATTCCAGCTGTATCAAAATTATCTGTACTATAAAACAATTGCCAATTAGTAGGTCCATTTGGATTTCTTCGTAATCGAATATCTATTTCGGTAATTTCAGCATTGTAATTTGTATTTCCTGTAACGGACCATTCCATATAGTCGTCATTAGTAACTGCAGTAGCTTGGGATGTTGCGTCCCAATCTCTAGAACTGAAGTCTGTACCATTTCTTTGATTAATACCAGCACCTCTGTTTATACCAATAGAAGAAATTGAAGCTGCATTACCAGTAGCAGTTGGTCCAGAGCCATTTGCTCTATCAATTGTAACAATAGGACTTTGACTAAAGCTTATAAAAGATAAGCTAAATGCGAACAATAATAAGTAGATTTTTTTCATAATAATAGATTCATTTATCTGATAATTAAATCATTAAATTAAAATTTAATCAAATAACAGGTAAATCAAAGGTAATAAAAAGAACTTTAGTACAAAAAATCTATAGTGTTTAAGTTAAAGATACTTATTGTAGAGCGTAAAACCTCTTTAAGTTGTTAATGGTAAAATAATTGAAAGACTTCTTTAAATTATTAAAATTTATTAAATAGCTAATGTTTAAAAAAATACTAGCTATCATTTGTTATTAGCTTTAATTTTAAGATATCTTTGTTTGCTGTTAATCATCATTTTCTTAGAGCTAAAACTAGCCCATATATTTTGGAAAAGACATTAAAAAAACAAGTTATTGGAGGTGTTGCTTGGCGTGGGAGCGCTGACATCATTCAGCAAGTCTTGCAAATTGTTTTTACCATAGTTTTAGCACGTCTTTTAACCAAAGCTGATTTTGGGTTATTGGCAACGGCAATGGTTATTAATCGATTTTTTGTTGCGTTGATAAGTGTTGGTTTTGGTGGCGCAATTATTAGAAGTACAGATATCACTAAGGAACAGATCTCAGCAATATTTTATATTCAATTAATCTTAAATTTTACGCTTAGCGTAGTTGTATATTATCTAGCTCAGCCTATAGCAAGTTTTTTTGAAGAGATTGAACTGGTTAGATTAGTTGAAATTACAGCTTGGATTATCCTTTTGCAAACGTTTCAATTTCCTACAATACTTCTGAGGAAAAACATGCAGTTTAAGAGCTTTTCATTAATTGAAATTAGCTCTATGTTAATTGCAAATACTGCTGCGATAATAATGGCTTTTGATGGCTTTGGTATCTGGTCTTTAGTGGCTAGATTATTTATTCAGAAACTTTGTTTTGTTATCGGAACATGGTTTGCTGCTAAATGGAAACCTACAAAGCCCGATTTTAATGGCTTAAAGCCTATTATGAATTTTGGCTTTAATATGTTAGGATCGAACTTGTTATCATATTTTTCTGAAAACCTTATTGCTATAATTATTAGTAAGTTTTTAGGTAAGGAAATTATGGGACTTTTTAATATAGCTTACAATTTAGCAATTGTACCAGCTTCAAAAATTAAATCAGTTTTGTTATCCGTTTTAACTCCAGGTTTTGCTAAGATTCAATTAGATATTATCTCCTTTACTAAAAATAATCGTAAGGTGTTACTATATTTGTCACTTACATTTATTCCTTTTATGTTTCTGATGAGTGGTATGAGTGAGAACATTGTGTTATTTATGTATGGTGCTAAATGGATAGATGCAAGTCCAATGTTATTGATCTTAGCTATAGTTGGTTTGATGAAAGGAGTAGTTCATTTATTAAGAAGTTCAATCCTAGTAAAAGGTGAAGCACGAGTTATATTATATGCCACAATAATAGAGTTAGTGTCATCTCTACCACTAATGTATTTTTACGTTTCAATTTATGGAGTTAATGGTTTATTAATAGGGTATTCAGTTGGAACATTAACATCTTTTTTCTACATAGTTTATAAATATGACAAACTTTTTGAAGAAAAGATTTTCTACAAAACGGTATTATTACCATTTATTTTTGGGGTGTCTTTATTTGCTTTAGTATTTTTTATTGGACAATTTTCAATAAATTTATATATAGAGTTAATACTACAACTTTTTATGGCTTTAATTTTGTTTGGTATTTTGATGAGGTTATTTTATTGGAAAATTATGAAAAAGGCCTTGCAGAGATTTAAATTATTAAAAAATAGAGCTTAAATTATTAGTTTATGGCAACACCAATTTTTGTAATAGGAACAAATAGGTCGGGAACAACATGGTTGGCAAATATAATTGCAGATCATCCTAATGTTGCTGCAATCCAAAGTGCTGAACATCATCAGTTTTATAGAGGAGTTATTGAAAGTTTTTATTTCTCACATGTATTTGGACGTTATGGTGACTTATCAATACGACAGAATTATATAGAATTTGTTGAAGCTATTGGTTTAAGCGATTATTTTAAATTAGCAGGCGTAGATAAACAATTTTTATATGATTTATATCCTTCAAATTATGAGAGTGTTTTTAAATCTGTAATGGATTATTATGCAGAAAGTGAGAAAGCCATATTTTGGTTGGAAAAATCGCCTCCACATGCTAAATTGTTAAATTTGATAGCTTCACTTTATTCTGATGTTAAATTTATTTCTATACAAAGAAACGTTTATGACGTTGTGGCCTCAAGTTTAGGATTGAGAATGCGATATGACGAAAATAGAATAAATGATTCTAAGTTAAGAAGACAAACCATAAAATCGGTAGTAAAGAACTATTATCAAGTAAATGGTGCCATAAAAAGATTCGCGAAAAAAAATGAATCTGACATTATCTCAGTAGCCTATGAAGATTTAGTAGAAAATTACGCCTCTAATTTAAAATCAATAAGTCAATTTTTAGACCTTGAAATAAATGAAGAATTATCATCTAAGTATTCAAAAAATACAAGTTTCACAAAAAATAATAATAAAGAAGATGTTTTCACGTCCAAGGAGAAAAAGTTATTTAAATTAACGAATTTATACTATTCTGCTTTCCCTTATTTTTTGTTATCTTTTAAAGATGAATTAAGAACAAAACTAAGAAATAGATTTTCTGCATTTCACAATAGTAAATTACCAAATTGGTTTTATAATTTTCATGAACAACCAATACCAAATAATAAAAAATGATAATTGGTGAACATTGCAATGTTAATCTGAATCTGAATTGTTCTTTAATTCTATTAATAACACTAAGGGTTTTTTTAGATAAATAGAGAAGTAGGAAAATAAATTATAAAAAGTTATGACCATGAAACTAGCCATACTCGCTCCATCATATTTGTACGACAAAGCGGTTTCAACAAATGGCACATTTGTTCAACTTCATAATCTAGCCACAGCATTTAGTAAATCGGGAATAGAAGTGCACTATATCTGTTCAACTTTAGATACTGATAAGCCCGAGTATGAATTCATTAAAGGTATCCATTTTCATTGGATTAAAAAAAAACATGGCATTTTGGAATGGAAACGTTTAATGACGGATTATAAAGATGAATTAGTTAGCCTGAATCCTGATGCCATCTATACGCGGGGAAGAAATGTTCTTCAGCATGTTGCAGGGACGTATTCAAATAGCAATAAAATCCCATACGTATGGGGAACAAATGGAGAGGATAGCACTGAATTTTGGAAAAATACGAAACGTTTAAAAAGTAAAAATATACCGGTGTTTAACAAGTTAGCGTTATTACCTTTCAAGATTTATGAGGATTCCTTTATAAACAGAGGTATGTTAAAGGCAGATTACATTATAAATCAATCTATAAAACAACAGAAGTTCACGAAAAAGAACTTAAATAAGACTGGGACTATTTTGCCAAGTTATTTTTTATCAAAAGGCAATGATATAATTGTAAAAGAGAATGAAATATTATGGTTGGCAAATCTATCAAAAGGGAAGCAACCTGAATTATTTATTAAGATAATATCAAAATTAAGTTTAAATAATTGGTCAGCTATTTTAGCAGGTGGAACATCTGATAAAGTTTATGAAAATGAAATTAAAGATCTTACTGTTAATTTAAATATTCAGATGCCAGGAAAAATCGAATTTAAAGATTCTTTTAATTATTTTCAAAAGTCTAGAATTTATGTAAATACGAGTAAACCAGACGCAGATGGTTTACCTAATGCCTATATCCAAAGTTGGTTGAGTGGTGCTGTAGTTCTCTCCTTGCATCACGATCCTAATAATTGGATGAGAGATTACAAAATTGGCTTCTGTGCTAATGGTGATTTAAATAAACTTGCTAATAAATTAGAGGAATTAATTAACAATGAAAGAGAAATTCAATTGATGAGTCAAAAAGCAGTAACATTTGCCAAAGACAAATTTTCTAATAATGATATTATTGAAAAATACATATCACTATTTAAAAGCAAGAGGTAATGTCTAAAAACACACATATTGCTTTTGTAATGCCTTGGCATATTTCTGAACGTGGTGGTGGTGCAGAAGTGCAAGCTAATTATTTGTCAGAGGAACTTGCTAGTAGAGGTTTTCAAGTAACATACATTTGCCAAACAATACACAACATTAAAATAAATACAATTGAAACTATCGGTAAGGTTAGAGTTCATTGGTTAAAGCCTTCTGGGAAATTCCATTGGGTAGATCAAAATAAATATTTTTCTAAACTGAAATCAATTAGACCAAATATTGTAATTCAAAGACTATCATCAAATGTTAGCTATAGTATTGGAAACTATTGTTCTAAATATAACGCAAAATTCGTTTGGGTTTGTACAGATAATATGTCTCCATACAGAGATTACCATGTAAGAAAATTAAAAAAAAATAATACTGTAAAGAAAGTTGGCTTTGTTAAGTTTCATTTATTTTTGAAAAACGCACAAATAATGGATTGGTACCGAAATCATGGTATGAAGCATGTCAATATTTCTTTTACACAAAACGATAATCAATATAATATTTTAGAAGAGGCATTTATAATAAAATCTAAACGTATGGTTTCAGGTCATCCGCTCCCAAATGTGACTAAAAGTCCTGAAACAAAGTATAATGAGAAAAATATTCTTTGGTGTGCAAATTTTGGTCAAAATAAACGGCCAGAATTATTTGTTGAATTATCAATTAAGCTTCAAAAAGAAGGTTATAATTTTATAATGGTTGGTAGTCACAGCGATAAGGGTTATGTTGAAACAATTTTAAATAATAAACCTGATAATTTACTTGTAACAGGACAGTTATCTTTTGAAGAATCTTTGAGTTATTTTAGTAAAGCAGCTTTATTGGTTAATACTTCTGTGTCTGAAGGGTTTTCTAATACGTATATTCAAGCTTGGTTGCGAGGCGTGCCAACTTTGGTTTATGGTGCAGATCCTGATAATGTTATTAAAAACAACCAATTAGGTTATGTTGCCAAAAACAGTAATGATGCTGTAGAATTCATTAAAAATGTGCTTTCAGATTTTGGTATGTATGAAAAATTATCAATTAATGCGGAAAATTTCGCAAAGGAAAATCATACTATCGAAGTAATGACCAACCACTTTTTATGTGAATTGAATGTTGAAAGTCTGTAACGAATTAAGAATAGATATTTATAATTAATAAAAACAAATTAGTTGAAGGATTATAACGCCATACAAAAACCTATAATATTTATTGGATCTGGTAGAACTGGTACAACAATTATTTACGAACTCATCTGTAGACATCCTAGTTTAGCATATCCATCAAATTATCAACAAAAATATTTTAAATATCCCATTGTCAATCTGGCAAGAAATATTTTCGACAATAAACTTTGGCGTATTTTTGGGCAAAAAAAACAACTCAATAAAACTGGATTCTTAAACAAATATCATTTTATTCCTGGCGAAAATTTTGGTATGTGGAATTACCTCACTGGCGAGGATATTGATTTTTCAAGAGACTTTTTGTTAGACACGAGCATTAGTAAAGAGCGGATTGATTTTATTAGAGATTATTTTTATAAAATGATAAAATATCAAAACAAGGATAGACTTGTAATGAAAATAAATGGAGCACCAAGAATATCATTTTTGCTTAAAATATTTCCTGATGCCATTATTATTAATCTAAAACGTAATAAAATACCAACACTAAACTCATTTCTGAAGGTTAAGTTTTGGAAAAGAAGAGGCTATGATAAGTTATGGTGGACAGGCGCTTATAGTGATGAAGAATTGAAATCGGCTGAATCATACAAGCATGATCCAGCTTTAATAACAGCTTTTCAGTTAACCAAAATTGACAAAGTTGCTGATTTTGAAGTAAAAAAATTGAACCCTACATATCAAGAAATAAATTATGAAGTGTTTGTTTTAAACCCTGAAGAAACCTTGAATAAAATAGTTGAGATTGGAAATCTCGAAAATTATGATTTTTCAAAGGATTTAAACGAGATTAAAATATATAACCAGAATAAGACCGATGAGGAGTACTTTTCTAAAGAAAAGCTAGACGAAATTTATAAAATTATTAAAAACTGATTTATAATATTTTGAAGCCAAAAATCATACATATCGTTAATCTACAATCTTATGGAGGAATTCAGAAGCTAACGCTTGAATTAACATCCTTAATGAATGTAAATGGTATTGTTTTAAACGATCTACTTGCAGCAAGAAAAATTGACTTATTATCAAAGTCCTTTCCACAAAATGTTAACGTTATAAAGATTGATAAACAGAATTTTTTCTCTTGGGTAAGAGAAGTGAATAAGGTATTTAGTAATTATGATATTATACACTTTCACGGACCATTTACGGTATTCCAGATTCTAGCCATGTTTTCAAAAAAGAAGATAATTTATACAGAACATGGAACGTTGCAGAAAGCTAATATTAAGAACACTATTAAACATTTTATTCAAAAAAGATTTATCGGACGGTTGTTTTTAGAAAAATATGTCGATAACGTAATCTTTATTTCTAAATGGATTCAAAATGACCTTGATTTAAAAAATAAAAACCAGATAGTAGTTTATAACGGGTTAAAATTTCAAGAACCAAATTTAAAGTCGCAAAAGCAATTTGTACTTACTATAGCTGCACGCTTAATTCCAAAGAAACGCGTAGACTTGGCTATTGATGTTATGCACTTATTAAACGAACATTCAAATGTTATTCTGCAAATTATAGGTGATGGTGATGATATGCCAAACTTAAAAGAAAGAGCAGGTTCATTATTAGACAAAACGGTCTTTTTTTTAGGATATAGAATGGATGCTTATGATATTATTGCTTCATCAGACATTTACCTTATGACAACTGATATGGAACCATTTGGACTTGTTGTTCTCGAAGCCATGATGAGTGAAACAGTGGTTTTGGTTCTAGCAAATTCTGGTGGACCAACTGAAATATTAAATGCTAAATTTTCTAATTTAATTGTAAATGGTATAGATGAAATGGCTCAATCCATATTATATTGGAAAGATAATTTGAATGAAAAGAAAAAGGTGGAATGTGAATTGAAGGAGCTTTATGCCGAAAGTTATACTATGAATAGTATGGCAAAGAATTATTTAAATGCTTACTTACAAGTACTAGAAAATTCAAATAGATGAATGATAAAGGAAGTGTAATCCCAGGGTTTGTAGGAGTTGTTAGTTCACAATCTTTAGAGCCAGTAAATGGATTAAATGATGTAGAAACAATCCTTAAAACGCCAAAATTCCAATTATTCACTTACGATAATCAGAAAAGTAACCTCAAAAAATATCACGTTTCAGATAAATACTTTCTTTGGACAGGAGGACTAGGTTTAGAGAAGGATTTTAAATTAGATAGGTTTAATAACAAAAAAGCAGATCACAAATTTGTTTGCGTGAAGTTTTCTGATTCAAAATTGAGTATTTACACAGATCATTACTCAAAAATACCCTTACTATATTATTTTGAAAATGAGACACTTTATTTTTCCACTTCTATGGAATTATTATTAAGAATTGTAGGTAAAGAAAAGAAGCAGACAAATTTAAAAGGTTTGATGTTCTATTACAATTTTGGTTTTACAGCATTTAACCACACGCTTTATGATGGTGTCCAATCTTTATCAGGTGGTCAAAAACTGACTTTCAATAATGGGGAAATTGAAACAGAACATTATTTCAATATATTTAGCATTGATAATTATAATTCTAATGCCATTGAAAAGAATATTGAATTAATTGATAAGTATTTGTTAGAATCTACGCAATCAACTCTATCAAGTAGCGATAATATTGGGATTGCTTTAAGCGGAGGAGTGGATTCTGGTTATTTGGCACAAAAAATTAATGAATTTGGTAAGACATTTAATGCATATACTATTGGTTTTAAAGACGATTATAATGAATTTGAACGTGTTGATTATTTATCTGACAGATTAAATTTCACCACAAGAAAAATAATTTTAAGCCCACAAGAAATAATTTCCAATTACTTGGAAGTCAGTAAAAATTCTAGTTTTCCTGTAGGATTCAACAATTCCATATTAAATTTCATATATAAGGAAGCCAGTAACGACGGTGTTAATATTATGTTCGATGGTGATGGTGCAGATCGTTTATTTTTAGGTATGAATAAGTATTTGCAATTAAAGAAAATATTGCAATTTTATGCGCTCCATAAAAAGCTCAATACCAATAGCCTATTCGCAAATTTATTGAAATTAGTTAAGCATCCAATAGCTAGTAAATTACGCTTCTATTTTACTAAATTTAATAATGACTTTCCTTTTTATGGCGAACGTAAGTTACCGAATAGTTTAATTTACGATTATGAATTTGAGAGCCTGTTAAATGAAATTGCATTGCCTTTAGAATTAAAAAAACTATCAGATTCAACTGATAAATGGCTGTTTTTTTCGTTTTTCAGCGTGTACTATACACCCACATTTTTCTTTCATACACCATATGAATTACAATTAAGACATGATATTGTGTCTAATCCTCAATTCTGGTCAGATGATTTGGTCACACTTGGATTAAGAATTCCTGTTGAACAAAAATTAAGTAGAAAAACTACAAAACTGGTTTTAAGAGAAGCGGCAAAACTTAAAATTGATGATGGTTATTGGAATTTATCAAAAATCGGACTTCAAAACTCATATAATTATATAAAAAATTCAAAAGAAGGTAGGACATTTATTGATGAGCAAATCAAGAAGGTGAAGCAATCGGATGCCTTTCAATTATTACAAGAAAAAATGCCAGATAAAAATATTGATACAGAAAGATTGATACCATATACCATTTGGAAAGAAATAAATTGAAAAATAAAGAAAACATAAAACTACTTTGGTTGTCACCTAACCTTAACCATTATAAAGCTAGGTTTTTAAACCATTTAGCTCAAGATTCTGATATAGATTTAACTATTTTGTCAGGTTCTGGTCGACAAGGAATGGGAGATAGTGAAATTGAAGACGAATGGGCATTCAATCACATAAAAAAGTCAGTATCTAAAAAAGAATTCGGAAGTTCTAAACTTATCAGGCAATTTTTAAAACAGAATTTCAAGTCTTATGATTGGGTGTTAATACCAGCAGAAAAGAAAAATATAGTATTATTTATCTATGCCTTAAAACTTCGACTTCTTAATAAAAAAGCAAAATTAATATCATATAATCATCCTATATTAAAATCTGGAAATGGCACAGTTTCAATATTGGATAGAATAATGACTAAATTCTATTACCTTTTTTTTGATCGAATTATTTTTTACACAGAAGCTAGTTATAAATTGGCATTGAGTCAAAATTTAATAACAAAGGAAAAAGCATATTGGGCAAATAATACGATTGATACGGATGAGGTAAAAAAGTATTATCAATTTAAATCACCAGATTTTTCTTATAAATCAATAGTTTTTATTGGTCGAATGATACCTTCAAAGCGTATAGATTTATTAATTACATATTTTGAGACCTTACAAGCCAAATTACCAAATGAGAATCTTAAATTGGAAGTAATTGGTGATGGTCCTGAAATGTCTTTGCTAAACGAAGCAATGAAATTAAATCAAGCTATAATTAGTCATGGAATACTTGTTGACGAAGCTAAAATTGCACCAATAATGGAAAGAGCAATTTTTGTGTTTATTCCAGGACATTCAGGTTTATCAGTAAATCATGCATTTAGTTATGGCAGGCCTTATATTACTTTAGAAGGTTCCAGTCATGCACCAGAAATAGACTATATTAAACACGGTATAAATGGATATATATTTAAGGAATCTTTTAAGAAACACATTGATATTATTACCGAACTAATAACAGATCAAAATAAAGTAAATGCATTTTGTGAAAGTGCACATGAAACTGGTGAATATTTATCCGTTCAAAAATGGGTTCAACAAATAAAGTCTAGTTTATTACATGAGTAAAAATCCAAAAATATTATTCATAGGTCCAACACCACCACCATATTCAGGTCCAGAATTGAGCATGCAACAGTTTTTAGAATCTGAAACATTAAACGATGCTTTTGATATCAAGTTTTTAAAAACGAATTTTAGAACAGATAATACGAAAAAAGGTAAGCTAGATTTTTCTATGCTCACCAATTTCTTCATTTATTTTTCTAAACTGTTTAAACTACTTATTTCTAATAAGCCAGAATGTGTATATTATCCTATTACACCAACTCAAATAGGTTGGATAGGTAGAGATGTGTGGACTATTTTATTAAGTAAACTGTTTGGTGCGAAAGTGATCATTCATTTAAGAGGCAGCCATTTTAAACTTAATTTTCAGCAATTTAATGGTTTGGTAAAAAAACTGATTGGGTTTAGTCTAAAAAAAGTGGATTGTGGTATTGTTCAGGCTAAATACCTTAAAGATCAATTTGAGCCTTATATTTCAAATGGTAAAATAGTAGTTCTTTATCAGGCAATGGATGTGGAACAATACTCAAATATATGTAATACCGAAGTAGAAATAGGAAAAATATTAGTTATGGGTCACATGACGAAGGCTAAAGGTTATATCGATATTTTAAAAATAATTCCTCAAATTTGTCAAGAATTCCCTTATGTGAAGTTTTACTTTGCAGGAAATATAAGAAAAGGTGAAAGGGGTGTGTTTTATAATCAGTTTACTGGAGAAAAAATTATGTATGAAGATCCTTTTGTAGCAGAATCAATGATCTTAAATTCAAAGTATAAAGATAACTATATCAATCTTGGAATTGTTAGCGGAGAAGATAAAATGAATCATTTACAAGCGACAGATATATTTTTAACAGCTTCATATTCCGAAGGATTCTCTAGAAGTTTATTGGAAGCTATGTCTTTAGGAAAACCTGTTGCATTTACTCCAGTTGGTGCACATCGCGAAGTTTTTAAAAATGAGGTTCACGGCTTTTCGTTCCAACCTGGTAACTTAGGCCAACTCCAAGAAGCGTTGAAATTATTGTTGCAGAATAGTAAAAGGCGAATAGAAATAGGTGATAACAATAGAAATTATGTAGTTGCTAATTTTTCAATTGAACAAATATCTGAAGATTTTAAATTAATAATTTCACAAACACTCTTAAGATGAAAACACTAATTAGAAAGATGGTGCATTATTTGGGAAATATATTAAGGTTTTTCCAAATGTCATTTTTAAGAGCTTCAGGAGCTAAAATTGGTAAAAACACCATGATAAGTTTGGGTGCTAAAATTGATGTGCGTAGAGGCAAGGTAACCATAGGTGACCATTGTTTGATAACACATGGTTGTTATATATTATCGCATGATGGTGCTGCTCACGTTTTAAATGAAACCGATTCAGGAGCGGGTTTCGTAACTATTGGGAATCATGTGTTTATAGGTGTGAACACGGTTGTGATGCGTAATGTGACCATTGGAAACCATGCTGTAATTGGAGCGGGTTCGGTTGTCAATAAAGACATTCCTGAAGGCGTAGTTGCAGCTGGTAATCCAATAAAAATATTAAGGAAAATCCAGAAACCTTATAAACCACTTCCTAAAAAACATACATCAGTAGAATGATTTTAATTCCAGTCTTAATCTTATTTGCTATTGTTATTATGAAAATACAAAAAGGCATGTTAGCGGCTTTTTTGCTTTTGGTAGCAACAAAGTCTATAATGGACGCCTTTTGGAATATTCGAATTGGACCATTATCTTTTAGTTCAATTGGTGGAATTCTTATCCCTTTTTTGTTCTATCCAATCTTATTTAAAAAAAAACACTTTCCAAAGTCTTGGAGGATTAATGCTAGTTTATTGGCGATTGCACTCTCAATGGGTTTTTTTTATGCATTGCCAGTTAGGTTTTTAGCTACCATAGAAAATGCTATTTTAGTTTTGAATATCTTTATGGGGTTTTTCATAATCCCTATTTTAATTGATGGGCACAATAAGTTTAAACAGTTATTAATTGCTATAATGGTTTGTGGTATTTTTCCAATTGTGATTAGTATTTTTCAATTTAGAACAGGAATTATTTTCTATGAGCGTGAAACTGCTGGATTAACACGCTATGTTGGATTTTATCATGATGCTTTTCCTGTTCGTTTTTTTGGTTTAATGGCTTTATTGTCTAGCTTAATGTATTTACAGTTTTTTAAGCCATCCAAAAAGATTGTTAGATGGAGTGTATTGGCTTTATCTTTTGCAGCTATGTTTTCAATTTATTTAGTATATAGTAAAGCGGCAGTAGGAATACTTGGTGCATGGATTGTATTGTTGTTAATATTTTCACAATCACGAAAAAAACAATTGCTTGCTATATTTGTAGGGCTGTCTGTATTATTTTTGATTTTTGGAGATGGTTTTTACACTAATATTGAACAATTATTTACAAAAGAGGTTGGTTATCAAACTGGAGAGATTAAAGATGCACGCTATACATTGGCTGGACGAGGCTATGTATGGGAAGATTATTGGAGCTTTTGGACTGAAAGACAAACATTGTTTTTTCAATGGTTTGGAGATGGTATAAGCCGTCCAACTCACAATGAGTTTTTAAGAATTTTATTGGTAAGTGGTATTATAGGTGTCATTCTATTTATGGTTTTTTTACTACGTATGTTAAAAATTATTTTTAAATCAAATTCTAAAACTATAGTATTTTGCTTAATGCTTTTAAGTATGTTTTTTATTGATTGTATTGGTTTAATGCCTGGAAATTATTATTTCTATAACATTATGGTTTGGGGACTCATTGGGTTGTTTGTAACACGTAGACAAAGTATTGTGTAAGTATTGAGAATATGAAACGATTATTAGATGTTGATATAGCTATAGGAATCTCTATTATTTTAGTGGTACTTGGACATTTGTTACTTGATGATAGTCTTCCCGATTGGTATATTCATTTCAGGGAAATCATTTACAAGTTTCACATGCCATTATTTATGTTTTTCTCTGGTTTTTTGATGTCTTACACTTATAAAAATGCCAATACTATTAAAGAATACAAATTATATATTTTAAAAAGAGCCTCTAAATTCATCCCAGCTTATCTTGTGTTTTCATTTATTTTTATTGGATTTGAATTTATTCTAAGCGGTTATTCTATATCTAAACTAAAGCTGGATATAATCGACATGTTGTTTTATCCTTCTAAAGCTCCTGCTGGATTTTTATGGTATATATATGTCATATTTCAGTTCTATTTAATTTTCCCACTATTAAAGCGTTTAGTTCGTAAAAATTATAGGTTAGCCTTGGCAGTTGGAATTGGATTTCAGTTTTTAGAGGTTACTAATTTATTCAATTTCGAGCTTTTTAGTTTTTATTTACTCTTTATAATTTTAGGAATAATCGCGACGCAATATTTAGACTTTTATTATGTAATGCTCCATAAAGGAGGATTATTATTTTTATTGGCTTTTATTGCTGTAATCTTTTTAAACTCCTATTATAAAGTGCCTAAAGTGGTCTTTGGTCTTGTGTCGTTACTGCCAATCCATTATTTAGCCTTAAAACTTTCTAAATTCAACATAGCATCTTTACTAGCAGATATAGGAAAACACTCGTATTACATTTATTTAATGAACACTCTAATTATAGGGGCTTTTTATCTCTTGATAATTAATAAATTAAACTTTGAATTTTCTCAACCAATTATGCTTATATTCTTTTTACTCGGTTTATTTTTGCCAATATTTATATATAAAAAGATAATTAAGCCTAATAGGTTTCTCAATAAAATTATTAAATAATGCAACAACTCACACAAAAGCTTGGTTCAGGCGACATGGTTATTCAAGAAGTTCCTTATCCACAATTGGGAAAGGGGATGGTTATTGTCAAGAATCATTTTTCTATCATTAGTGCAGGAACCGAAGGCTCAACTGTTCAAGCTGCAAGAAAGAGTTTGCTTGGAAAAGCTAAAGAAAGACCGCAACAGGTGAAACAGGTTTTTGATACACTAAAAAAGCAAGGCCCAATACAAACCTATCGTGCTGTTATGAAGAAACTTGACGCTTATTCACCTTTAGGTTATAGTTGTGCTGGAGAAATTATTGAAGTTGGGGAAGGTGTTACCGAATTTGAAGTAGGAGACAAGGTAGCTTGTGCTGGTGCAGGTTATGCTAATCATGCAGAGATAGTGTCTGTGCCAATTAACCTTTGTGTCAAGTTAGATGCTAATACGAACCTTAAAGATGCGGCCTATAATACATTAGGGGCTATTTCTATGCAAGGGGTTCGTCAAGCCGATTTAAGGCTAGGAGAATCGTGTGTTGTAATTGGTCTTGGTTTGTTAGGGCAATTAGCTGCATTAATACTAAAAGCTTCAGGAGTGACTGTTATTGGTGTTGATGTTTCTGAATCTGCAGTAAATCAAGCATTAGAAAATAAGATAGTAGATTTAGGTCTAACTAGAGATGCTTCTGGTATTGAAGAGCAAATTTTAAATGTGACTAATGGAATAGGAGCAGATGCAGTTATTATTGCTGCAGCAACATCAAGTTTAGATCCTATTAATTTTGCAGGTGCTATTACTCGTAAAAAAGGAAAAGTAATCGTTTTAGGTGCTGTACCAACAGGTTTCGATCGTGATCCATTTTGGTATCGTAAAGAGTTAGAATTAAAAATGGCTTGTTCCTATGGTCCAGGCCGTTACGATTTAAACTACGAAGAAAAAGGGATTGATTATCCTGTGGCTTATGTACGTTGGACTGAAAAACGCAATATGGAAGCATTTCAAGCGCTTATTGCTACAAATAAAATTAATATAGGCTATTTAACCACTCACGAATTCGATTTTTATAATGCCAAACAAGCTTTTGATTTGGTTGTAGAAAGAACAGAGCCCTTTACAGGAATTGCCTTAAAATATGATGTCGCTAAAGTGCCTTCAAAAGTAACCATTACAACGACATCTGAATCAGAGCCTTTAGGGAAAATCAACATTTCATTTATTGGAGCAGGTAGTTATGCGCAAGGAAATTTATTGCCTAATATTCCTGAACATACAGATATAACACGAATAGGTGTTCTTACTAATACAGGTACAACGTCCAAACGTGTTGCTGAAAAATTTAAATTTCAATTTTGTGCTAGTGAGGAGGCTGATATTTTGAACGATAAAACAAATACGGTTTTTATTGCCACAAGACATGATTCGCATGGGCCTTATGTTTTAAAAGCATTGGAAGCACAGAAGCATGTTTTTGTGGAAAAACCTTTGTGTTTACATGAAGATGAATTAGAACAGATTATAGAAGCTAAAAAAGCATCTGATAAATCGGTTATGATTGGTTTTAACAGACGTTTTTCACCATTGACTCAAAAGCTGAAGAAAAAGCTAGGTAATAATCCCATGACCATGATTTATCGTGTTAATGCTGGAGCCATTCCTAAAGACAATTGGATTCAGGATATGGAAATTGGTGGAGGTCGTATTCATGGTGAAGTTTGTCACTTTATTGATTATCTGACTTATATAAATGGAAGTCTACCGATTAAGGTTTCTGCTACTGCTATCCCAGATGCCAATCAGTTGAACGATACTATTAATGTTTTGTTGCAATTTAAAAACGGTTCTTCAGGTGTAATTGCTTATTATTCAAATGGTTCAAAATCTTTAACTAAAGAATATATTGAAGTGTTTAGTGCTGGATTTTCAGCTATAATTGACGATTTTAAAGTGTTGAAATTATACGGAAAAGGCAAGCCAAATAAGACCAAATTAATCAATCAGAATAAAGGACAGAAAGAAATGGTTGATGCTTTTGTAAACGGTCTTTTAAAAGATGGTGAAGCTCCAATTTCTTTTAATGAAGTGGTAGCAGTAACAAAAACCTGCTTTAACATTATTGAATCAATTAAACGTGGAGGAGAACAGATTGACATCTAAATTTCAAACTAGTTTTTTAAAATTGAAAGCTTATTGTGAAGCTGAAAACTTTAAAGGTTGGGATCCTTATGATGGTCTGAACTCTATAGTGTTTCAAGCTTTGCCATTTAAGTATTGGGATTTAGCCAGATTGGCTTGGATTCAAGGTTTTAAAAGAAGCCCTATAAATTTCAGAACCTTATTATTAGTTCCTAAACAACATAACTCCAAAGGAGTTGCTTTGTTTTTATTAGGTTATTGTAAACTGTATCAAGCATCTTTAAAAGGTGAAGAACAATTTGGGAATCGAAATGAAATACTTCAAAAAATTAATGAATTAACAAGTTTATTATTGAGCATGAAAGCTGAAGGTTATTCTGGTGCATGTTGGGGATATAATTTCGATTGGCAAGCTAGACGATTATTCTTATTCAAAAAAAACACACCAACAGTAGTTGCTACAGCTTTTTGTGTAGAAGCTTTGTTAGAAAGTTATGAAATAACAAAAGACGAATCTGTTTTAAAAGAAACACTTACTGCTGCTGATTTTGTAATAAATGACCTGTCTAGAACACCAAGTGGAAGTGGCTTTCTTTTTTCGTATAGTGTGAAAGATGGTAATAATACCGTTATTAATGCATCGCTATTAGGCGCTAAAATATTGAGTTATTCTTATAAGTACACGAGTAATGATGCACATTTGAAACTCTCTAAAGAAGCTATTATGGCTGCTTGCGAATTGCAAGAGGAAGATGGCTCATGGATTTATGGTTTGCTACCCATTCAATTTTGGAAGGATAGCTTCCATACAGGATTTAATTTAGATGCTATTGAAACGTATCAGCAAAATACTGGTGATGTATCATTTCAGAAGTATATAGATAAAGGTTTGGAATACTATATCTACAATTTCTTTGAAGAAAATGGTATGCCTAAATATTATAATAACAAAACATATCCCATTGATATACATTGTCCAGCTCAAGTTATTGTGACAGCATCGAAATTAAGCGCATTCAAAAAAAATGAAGAATTATTATCAAAAGTTCTCGATTGGACCATGGATAATATGCAGCATAAAAAAGGCTACTTTTACTATCAAATAAAAAAAGGGATAAGCTCAAAAATATCTTATATGCGTTGGTCTAACGCCTTTATGTTTAATGCTATGGCTCATTATTGCCTAGAAATGCAATTAGAAAACAAATGATAACAGAATTTCTAAATGGCGTTAAAACCTATGCTCCAAATTCGCGAAAAAAATTAATGGACTATGCGCTTGAGCATAAAAAAATTATGATTGCCGTTAATGCAGAAAAAATTCTACATGCTACAGATGAAAGTCGAGAGCTTATAAATAGAAATTTAGGCTATCCAGATGGGATTGGTGCTGTTTGGGCTTTACATAAAAAAGGACATCCAGATGTTGTTAAAATCCCTGGATGTGAATTATGGCTTGATTTAGTTCAAACATTTTATAAAGAAAAGTCGTTTTACCTTATTGGAGGGAAACAGGAAGTTATTGAGGATACAGTTAAAAAGCTAAAGGTTGATTTTCCAGAAATAACTATTTCTAATTTTAGAAATGGTTATATAAAAACGGAACAAGAAGAATTAGATTTAATTGCCGATATACTTAAATATCAACCAGATATTGTTTTAGTAGCCATGGGTTCACCAAAACAAGAGTTGTTAATGGAACGCATTCAAAAAGAACATCAGGCAACGTATCAAGGTTTAGGAGGAAGTTTTGATGTTTATACAGAACATGTAAAAAGAGCACCCGAATGGTGGGTAAAAAACAATTTAGAATGGACGTATCGATTAATAAATCAGCCATCAAGAATAAAAAGACAAATTCATTTGGTGAAATTCTTTGTTAATTTGCAATTGAATAGGTACTAAATAATCAATAACTACAATATGTATAAAATCACAATCATTGCAGGAGCAAGGCCTAATTTTATGAAAATTGCACCAATTATTCATGAAATAGAGAATGCAAAGAAAAATGGACATGCAATAGATTATCGATTAGTCCATACTGGACAGCATTATGATAAAAATATGTCTGGCGATTTTTTTGAACAACTTCAAATTCCAGAACCACATGCCAATTTAGAATGTAGTGGAGGCAGCCAAGCAGTTCAAACAGCTAATATTATGATTGCCTTTGAAAAAGAGCTGTTAGCAAATCCTGTAGATTTAGTGTTAGTGGTTGGAGATGTCACGTCAACAATGGCTTGTGCATTAGTTGCTCAAAAATTGCAAACAAAGGTAGCTCATGTTGAAGGTGGAATTCGTTCAAACGATTGGACGATGCCAGAGGAAATAAACCGTTTGGTAACAGATAGTATTACTAACTATTTCTTTACAACTTCAGAAACTGCTAATAAATATCTTAAAGAAAGTGGTGTGAAGGAAAATCAAATTTTCTTTGTAGGCAACACTATGATTGATACGCTTTTAAAACAAATGCCAAATTTTAAAGCACCAAAAGTATGGCAGGAATTGGATTTAAAGGAAAAGGGATATATCGTTATGACTTTGCATCGACCTGCAAATGTAGATGAAGAAAATCAGCTTAAAGATATGATTAGTGAGATTATGGCACATTCTTGTAATATGCCAGTTGTATTTCCAGTTCATCCTAGAACGGCTAAAATTCTCGAGAATCTAAATATCAAGCATACAAGATTGCATACAGTAAGTCCGTTGAGCTATTTAGAGTTTAATTATTTAGTTAAACATGCCAAAGCAGTTATTACAGATTCAGGAGGTATTACCGAAGAAGCATCTATTATGAATGTGCCCTGCATGACTTTAAGAGACAATACAGAACGTCCAGAAACTATTACTTTAGGAACTAACGAGTTGGTTGGTACCAATCCAAAAAATATAAAACCTTATTTGGATAAATTGTTTGATGGAAATTGGAAACAATCTCAAGATATACCATTATGGGATGGAAAAACTGCAGCTCGTATAGTTGAAGCAATATTAAAGTTTCACAATAACAATTTAAAACGATTTTTAGATTAAATAATCTAAGAACGTATTTAGTTAAAAAAAATGATGGATATTTGCATCATTAGATTTAAATCATACCCAAATGTTAGAATTTTTAATTAATGTTTTTAATCCTGAAGACCATATTGTAGTTTGGTTAATTTCAGCATTTGTTATGGCATTCTTTATAGCATTCAGTACATTTCCAACTATTTTATATGTAGCTAAAGAAAAGCATTTAGTGGATGAGCCAGATGCCAGAAGCACGCATTCATATAAAGTTCCAACGCTAGGAGGAATAGGTATCTTTATAAGTCTTGTTGTGGTTATGACAATAACTGGAGCATTGTTAAATACAAAAGTGTTACTTCTTGTAATGGGAGCACTTACAATTCTGTTCTTTTTAGGCCTAAAAGATGATTTAACCATCCTTTCTGCACGTAAAAAATTTATAGGCCAATTATTTGCTGCATTATTATTAATTGTTTTTACAGATACAAGAATAATTGGTTTTTCTAAAATATTAGATGTTGAAACGCTACCATATTGGGTGTCGATAGGTTTTACATTGTTTGTGTACATTCTTATTATTAATGCTTATAATTTAATGGATGGAGTAGATGGGCTTGCAGGTTCTTTTGCTTTTTGCGCATCTGGTGTTTTTGGTGGGTTATTTATTATAACTGAAAAATATAGTTTGGCAACTATATCTGTAGCATTAATGGGGTCTTTAATAGCATTTTTAAGATTAAATTTTTCATCAAAAAATAAAATATTCATGGGTGATACAGGCTCTATGATTGTTGGTTTTTTATTGGCATTTTTTGCTATTTGCTTTATTTCTCATGCTCAAACTGATGAGTTATCACAATTTCATAAAGCATCGCCAGCTATAGCGTTGTCAATATTGTTTTATCCACTTATGGACACGTTTCGAGTAGTCGTAATTAGGTTGTTTTTCTTAAAAGTGAGTCCTTTCAAACCAGATAAAAATCATATTCACCATATGTTTTTGAGAGTAGGTTACTCGCATGTTTACACCACATTATTCATTGCTATTATTAATTTAACTATAGTTGGAATAGCTTTTAATTTATTACATCTAAATTTAAATACTCAAATAGCTGCATTGCTTATTTATGGAAGTATTTTATATGTTCTACCTTTTGCATTCCGTTATATTCAAGTAAAAAAATTAAATTTTAAAGAAGATCATTAAATTAGGCTATATTTTGTTAGGCTTTTAAAATATTATAAATGCTTTTGCAATTGAAACAATAGCAACTATATTTGTATCTATTAATGAACAAACTTAATTAAATGAAGATAAAGTTAGTAGGAATTATTCTTTTGGGAGTTTTGAGTTCTTGTGTCTCTAAAAAAGAAATATTTTATCTTCAAGATGTAGATGATTTTAATAACACAAGCTTAGTATACGATCAAATTACTATTCAACCCAATGACATATTAAATATTTCTGTTGGAGCTTTAGTTCCTGAAACAGCAATACCATTTAACAGAAGTTTCTCCTCAGAATCTCAACAAAATTCTATTGAAATTATGAAATTAAATGGGTATTTAGTTTCAAAAGAAAAGACAATTATATTTCCTTCTTTAGGTTCTATAACTGTTGAGAATATGTCAACTACTCAGTTAGAAAGACACATAGAAAACAAATTAACAGAAGGAGGGTATTTAAATGATCCTACAGTTAATATAAGAATCCTGAATGCTAAGGTTACAGTATTAGGTGAGGTTACAAAACCTGGTACATACTCTTTTACTGAAGAACGTATAACCTTACTTCAAGCTATTGGTTATGCAGGAGATTTAACAATTAAAGGAAAACGTGATGATGTATTAATAATGAGAGAAGTAGATGGAGTTCGAAAAGTAACACATTTAGATTTAACCCAATCGATCTGGTTAGATAGCTCTTTTGCTTATGTTAAACCTAATGATGTTATAGTTGTAAATCAAAACCCACCTAAAGTAACTTCAGCAGGATATATTGGAAATATTGGGACACTTTTAGGAGTATCTACTGTAATTTTAAGTATAGTAATTTTAGTAACCAATTAATATTTATGGAAGAAAATTTAAATAATAGTTACTTTCAGAATGATATTGATTCGGTTGATATTAAGCATGAAGTAAAGAAATATCTAAGATTTTGGCCTTGGTTTTTACTCTCTGTATTTTTAACATTATCTGTTGCTTATATTTATTTACGTTATTCTCCAAGGATTTATGAAACAAGCACGAAAATTAAAATTTTAGACGAATCTGATGGACTAGAATTACCTACATCTGCATTTGTTTTCAAACGATCAAATATTAATCTTGAAAATGAAATTGAAATTTTAACTTCTTATAGGATTATTGAACAAGTAGTTAGAGAGTTAAAATTGAATACGACTTTTAAAGAAGAGGGACAAATACAAACATCTCAATTAGCAGAATTGCCGTTTAGATTTGATCAACATATTCAACCAGATAGCATTACTAGTAATTATAAATACGAAATTATAGTTAATGATGCTGATTTTGAAGTTAAAGATGTTAAAACTGAAGAGGTATTGATTTTCAAAGGACATGATTCATATAGTATGTCTCATAATTTGCCTTTTGATATTAAATTGGATAATTATACTAAAATTCCAAATATTAAGGATAAAAAGTATGTAGTAAATCTTTTTCCAATTAAGATAGCAATTTTAAGATTGAAATCAAAAATAAAGACAGAGCCAATTGGTGAGGTTAGTGATTTGTTAAAATTATCTATGAGTTCTGAAAGTGTAGTTTATTCAGAAAGAGTGTTAGATACACTAGTAAGTGTTTTTAATAAAGATGGGATTTATGATAGACAAAAAGTGTCAAAAAACACATTAGATTTTATTGAAAACAGGTTTATATTTTTAGCAGAAGAATTGGATTCAATTGAAGTTAATAAAAAAGAGTTTAAGCAAGTCAATAATTTAGTGTTTCTAGAGACAGATGCTGAATTAAGCTTGCAAAAAAGAGCACAATCTGAAAAAGAGCTATTTGATATAGAAAACCAAATTTCTTTAGTAGAACTCATTAAAGACGTTCTAATAAAACCAAATACCATTGGTGCCTTGTTACCTTCTAATATAGGTTTAGAGGATGGAAATGTCAATGTTTTAATTTCCCAGTATAACTTGGCAGTTTTAGAGTATAATAAATATGCAAGTAGTGGAGGGGTTAACAACCCAATGGTAAAACAACTTTCAACTACTATTGATGGGTTAAAATCTAATATAAATGGGTCATTGTTGTCTTATTCAAACCAGCTAAAGATTGCAAGGCAACAATTTGAGGGAAGAAACTCTAAAATTAGAGGAGAGGTTGGAAGCATTCCTGAAAAGGAAAAATTAATAAGAGCGATAAATCGACAACAAAAAATAAAAGAAAGTTTATATTTATTACTGCTTCAAAAAAGGGAGGAAGCTGCAATTAATTTAGCAATTACAGAACCATCCATAAAAATTGTTGAATATTCTCTATCAGGTTCTTTACCAATTTCTCCAAAATCTAATATTGTATATGCTGCAGCGATGTTGGCTGGGCTCTTATTGCCTTTTGGTAGTTTATTTTTATTTTTTATGTTGGACACCAAAGTTCATGATAAAAAAGATGTTGAACGAGTTGTGAAGAATGTCCCAATTATCGGCCAGATTCCGGAAGTAAAAGATAAATCGAAACTAATTTTTGAAGACCCTAATGATAGATCGATATTGTCTGAGTCTTTTAGAATTTTAAGTTCTAATGTAAAATATGTTTTGCCATTAAAAGATAATGATGATGGGCAAGTTATTTTTTGCACTTCTACTATAAAAGGAGAAGGAAAGACCTATGTTAGTATTAATTTATCCTTAGCCTTATCAAGTTTAAATAAGAAAGTGTTATTAATAGGTGCTGATTTAAGAAATCCACAAATCCATAATTATTCTACAAAAGATAAGAATGAGCAAGGGTTATCAAACTATCTATACGATGTAAAAATAGATTGGAAGCAGATATTAATAAAAGGGTTTAAGAACCATGAAACTCATGATGTACTTTTGTCAGGTTCAATCCCACCTAACCCTGCACATTTGTTGACTAATGGACGTTTCGATACACTTATTGAAGAAGCAAAAATACTATACGACTATATAATTGTAGATACTGCTCCAACAATTTTGGTTACAGACACCATGTTAATATCACATTTATCTGATGCACATGTATATATTGTAAAAGCAAATTATACAGAAAAGAATTTATTAGAATTTTCAAAAGAACTAAATGAGTCAGGTAAATTAAAAAATATGGCTTATGTAGTAAATAGTGTTGGTGCTAGTAAGTCACATGGGTATGGTTATAATTATGGTTATGGTTATGGCTATAGTGACAAAAGTTAATTAAGCTTATGATTAGTTTATATTACTCCCTTTATTAAACCCGTTTTTATGTAAGCTATTTTTTTAGATAGCGACAACATATTTAACTAACAAATACTTGAAGCAATGAACTCCATTTGGTTTTTTGATGATGTCAATTTATTTAAAATACTTTGTCCTCATAAATTCAAAGCATATAAGAACTGCCATAGTTTTGATATCTATAATAAAAAAGACTATATTTATTTTGAAGAGGATTCAGCTTCTAAAGTATATTTAATCGAAAAAGGTAAAGTGAAAATTGGTTATTATAATCAAGACGGAACTGAGGTGGTGAAAGCCATACTTACAAATGGAGAATTATTTGGTGAACAAGCCATTTTAGGTGAAAATATTAGAGAAGAGTTTGCGCAATCTTTAGATAACAAAACATCTATTTGTCCAATAAGCGTTGAAACCATGCATGATTTAATGCGTGACAATCAAACCTTCAGTTTTAAAATATATAAGTTTATTGGATTTAAGTTTAAAAAACTCGAAAGGCGATTGCAGTTGCTTTTATTTAAAGATGCTAAAACACGTTTAGTTGAGTTCTTAGATGAATTATGTGAAGAGTATGGTTATGATTGTGAAAAAACTGGCGACCATGTTATTAAGCATCCATATACTCAAAAAGACATCGCTTCTTTAATTGGCACATCTCGTCCAACATTAAACATTTTACTTCAGGAACTTAGAACAGAAAACTATATAGATTTTAACCGTAAAGAAATACGTATTATAAAAAAATCTGCTTAATGTTAGCTAGCTAACATTTTAAATCCTTACATCAACTTATTTTTGGATTATAAATTTAAAAATAAAAATGTGATGATTAAAAAAATGATTTTCTCAGTATTAGCATTATCTGCTTTACTCGTTTCTTGTAGTAATGATGATGATAACAACGTGCCTCCTACAACTTCAAATTTAACATTAAACCTTTCAGGTCTAGAGTCTTTAGGGAATGATTTTGTTTACGAAGGTTGGATAATTGTAAATGGATCACCAGTTTCCACTGGAACATTTTCAAGTGTAACTTTTCCACAAACGTTTTCAGTAAACACGTCGCAACTTAATAGTGCGACAACATTTGTTTTATCTATTGAACCAGCAAACGATACTGACCCAGATCCAGCAGCTACTAAAATTTTAGCTGGAGATTTTTCTGGAGATTCAGCAAATGTAAATACTGGTATTGTTGGTGATTTTTTGAACTCAGAAGGTTCCTTCTTTTTAAGAACTCCCACAGACGAAACTGGAATGAATAATGGGAATGATGAAAATGGTATTTGGTTTGGAACACCTGGAGCACCACCAACACCAAATTTTGTTTTACCTACACTACCTGCTGGTTGGGTGTATGAAGGTTGGGTAGTTGGAGACTCAGGACCTTTAACTACTGGAACTTTTAATATGTTTGATATGGCTGATAATGGGGCTCCATTTAGCGAGACCTTGCAAGCTGGACCTCCAGTTCCAGGAGAAGATTTCTTTTTAAATCCGCCAACAGGAGAAACGTTTCCATTAGATGTTAGAAATAGAACAGTAGTTATTTCTATTGAGCCAGTTCCAGATAATTCACCTGCACCTTTTGCTATGAAGCCTCTTGTTGGTACAGCTGGAGATACTACAGCACCAGCTACGCATGATTTTGGATTAAACTTAGTGTCACTTCCAACAGGAATGGTAAGTAGATAATTACTTACATCGACTTTGTTTTTGTTAGTTTTAAAGCATATTTTCGTCAAAGAGACTATGCTTTAATTTTTTATATGAAAAAACCAAAAATTAATATAAGTAACATAATATTTTTGCTAGTTATAGTATTATTAATAGTGCCACAAACTAGACAACCAATACAAATATTTCTTCATAAAGGGCTAGCTTTATTTGGTCCTTCTATTGTTGAAGAATCAAAAAGGAAAATATTGACTGACTATAATTGGCAATTAACAAATGATTCTGGTGAAATATTTGATTTTAATCAAGCAAAAGGGGAAGTCATAGTTATTAATTTTTGGGCAACTTGGTGTCCACCTTGCATTGCAGAAATACCAAGTCTAGAATCTTTGTATAATTCGTATCATAAAGAAGTTGTTTTTTTGTTTGTCTCTAATGAAAAACCTGAAGTTATTTCAAATTTTATAACTAAAAATAAATATAGTTTTCAATTTCATTCACCAAAATCAAAAAATCCAAAGTCTTTTGAAATAAGTTCAATTCCTAGAACTTTTATTATTGATAAAAAGGGAGGAATTGTAGTAGATAAAACTGGAGCTGCTAATTGGGATAGTAATAATATTAGGAAGCAATTAGATGTTTTATTAAAAGAATAAATAATTGTGCGCACGAGAAGACTCGAACTTCCACGGACTAATGTCCACCAACCCCTCAAGCTGGCGCGTCTACCAATTCCGCCACGTGCGCAAAATGAAAAAGCAATATAAATAAAAAAAGTTAAGCAATAGCTTAACTTTTTTTGTGACCGGGCTGGGGCTCGAACCCAGGACCCTCTCCTTAAAAGGGAGATGCTCTACCAACTGAGCTACCAGGTCATTTTGTAATTCTCTAACGAGGGTGCAAATATAGAATGTTTAATTAATAATCCAAACCTTTTTATTAGATTATTTTTCTTTTTTTCTTTTGTTACTTTGCATTTATATTTAGTCCAATTTTTAGATCAATTATGAAAATTATTTTAATAGGATATATGACTTCGGGAAAGTCTTTAATAGGCAGTGAATTAGCTAAAATTTTGGACATGAATTTTATTGACCTAGATGAATATATTGAAGAAAAAGAGGGCGATTCTATAAAAGAAATTTTTTCAAAAAAAGGAAATATTTTTTTTAGAAAAATTGAGAACACATTTTTGGAGGAAATTCTAGGGTTAAAAGATAATCTTGTTTTGTCACTTGGTGGTGGTACACCTTGTTTTGCTAATAACTTAGAGTTGATTCAAAGAACTGATGAGGCAAAATCGATTTATTTAAATGTATCGGTTAAAGAATTATCTAAAAGATTGATTGTTGATAGAGAAAATAGACCATTGGTCGCACATATTAAAACAGAAGAAGATATGCTTGAATTTGTAGGGAAGCATCTTTTTGAAAGATTGTCATTCTACAATCAAGCAAACTATATGGTAGAAGCTAATAATTCAAAAGAAATAATTTTAGAAGATATTCTATTTAAGTTATTTTAGATAAGCTTTAAAGTCTTTGCCTTCAAGTATAACGTCGATATGTTCATTTAAAGAAGTAGATAAAGAAATACCTTTAAAATCTGCTTTAACAGGATATTTTTTGTGATTCCGGTTAACTAGCACTGCTGTTTTAAATTGTTTTAATGGAACTTCTAAAAAATGTTTCACACCATAAATTAAAGTTGTGCCAGAATTTAAAACATCATCGATTAAAACAACTGATTTATTTTCATATTCATTAACTTTTATTGATGTAATTATTTCTTTCCTAGGATTTTTTTTATCGATAACAACTTTACAAAGTACAGGAGAAATTGGTGATATTTTGTTTAATATGGTTTTTAACTTTTTTGCAAGAATATAACCATTACTATCAATTCCTGCTAAAATAACCTCAGTTTCATTAACATTGTTTTCATAAATTTGATAAGCTATTCGCATTATTTTATGATTTATTTCTTCGTGGTTTAAAATAATGTTCTTGGTTAAGGTCATGTTTAAAAGTTGTTTGTTCAAAGATAAAATACAATTTTAAGAATAAATTGTTTTTCACTCATTTTCTATTTGGTAATCATCGATATCTCTTCTATCTTTTTTAGTTGGTCTGCCAGTTCCTTTTTTTCTATAATAATCTTTAGAATATTTTAATAAGTCTTGAGCTTCAAATGCTTCTTTAGGAGTGGTGTCTACACGGTAAATATCAACAAGTTTAGCACCAACTCGACTAGGAGGAACATCGTTTATCGTAAATGTGTAATTAATCTGTTCTTTCCTAACTTGTACTAAATCTGTTGGAAAAACTTCTCTACTAGGTTTTACAACTTCACCATTAACTTTTACATGACCTTTTTTGCAAGCTGTTGTAGCAATATTTCTTGTTTTAAAATACCTAACACACCACAAATACTTGTCAATTCGCATAACTTTTATCAAAAATCTACGTTAATGTTCTTGTGCAAAATTATTAATAAATTGTATCTTGCACATCAAAAAAGAAGCAATAATGAAAATAAAAATTTTAGCAACATCTATTTTGTGTTTTGGTTTAGTTATTTTGTCTTGTAAAAAAGATGATGACGAGAATGTGCCAGATGTTGTACCACCACGAGATAGACAAGAAGTTTATGATGAGAATATAGTTGATATAGTAGAATATCTAGAAACTCATTTTTATAACTACGAAGAATTTGAGCAAAACCCTACCTATTCAGACTTAAGTGTTATGCCTTATAACGTAACACCTAACGATACATTTGAAATTGTATTTGATACTATTGAAGGAGTAAATAGTGATAAAACCCCATTGATTGATCAAGTTATAAGTAAAATAGTTACAGATTCTGGGATAGATTATACTCTATATTATTTAGTTGTAAGAGAAGGTTTAGGAGGAGATATACATCCTATAGACCAAGTTTTTGCAAATTATAAAGGGTTTTTAATGGATGATGGAACTCTTTTTGATAGTGCAGTTTCAGGAATACCTTTTCATTTAACTTCTGTAGGCAATCTGTTTGGTGTGGTTGCAGGATTTAGAGAAAGTCTAATCGAGTTTAAAGCAAGACAAGGTTATTCTGAAAATATAGATGGCACTATAACAAATCATAATCATGGTATTGGAGCAGTTTTTGTGCCCTCAGGTTTGGGTTACTTTTCTCAAACTCAAGTATCAATACCATCATATTCAAATTTAATTTTTGCTTTTAATCCTGAAAAGCGAACTCTTTTCGATCATGAAGCTGATGGAGTATTTTCTTATTTAGAAGATTTAAATGAAAACCAAGATTCTTTCGATGATGATACAGATGGTGACGATATACCTAATTTTGTTGATGTTGACGATGATGGAGATGGGGCATTAACAAAAGACGAAGTGGAGAGAACAGCTTACACTGAAGATGAAAATATGGAACCTTTTATTACAAATTCTGCTGCTCAGGAATATTATGATACCTATGCAATTCCAGGCGAATTATTATATAATATAGAAGATAATAACGATGGAACATTTACATTGAATACAGTAATTATTACAGACTCAAATAATGATGGAACTCCTGATTATTTGGACAGTAGTATAAATTAATTTAAATGAAATTAAGAAAAAAAGCCACTTATTTAATAAGTGGCTTTTTTGTTTTTATAATAATAAGGATATACTTAATATTAGTTGGTCTGGTCTGGTGTCTATCCTACTAACATTTAAATCAGAATTAGTGTCAATAAAAATAGCTTCGTTTTCACTAAAACCTCTTTCATATCTTAGGTCAATACCAACTCTATTAAAGCTAACACCAACACCAAAATTTAATCCTACTGTAAAGTCATTTTCAATTTCTTTAATGTCAACACCTTCAAACTCTGTATCTAAAATATATTGAAAAGAAGGTCCAGCAAAAACATTAAGAAATTCAAAAAACCTTATACCTGCTAAAAGTGGTGCGTCCAGCTTTTGCATTTTAAAACTATCACTATCATAATCACTTTTCGTGCTAGTGTAAACTAGTTCTGGTTTTACAAAAATTTTGTGTCCAATTTTACCAAAGATTCCAAAATGATAGCCAACGCTTCTTTCGGGTTGTTGTGCAGTAGCTCCTATAGATTCAAAATAATCTCCATTAGCATTATAATTTACGCCTCCTTTAAAGCCAAAACCAGATTTGTTTTGTGCTGAAGAAAACGTCGTAAAAACAAAAAATACTAAACTTAAATAAAATACCTGTTTCATTGAATTTTGTTTTAGGGTTTTATTTAAAACGAAACATTAAAACAATTATTTCCTTTTTATTACAGTTTCAGCTGCACTAATAATTGCTTCTTTGTTTAAACCATATTTTTCCATTAGTTGTTCTGGAGTTCCAGATTCGCCAAAAGTATCGTTAGTAGCAATAAACTCTTGAGGTGTTGGTTTATGTAAAGCCAATACTCTTGAAACACTTTCACCAAGTCCACCCAAATAGTTATGCTCTTCTGCAGTAACTATACAACCAGTCTTTGAAACTGATTTGATAATAGCATCATCATCTAAAGGTTTTATTGTATGAATATTTATTACTTCAGCAGAAATGCCTTTTTCATTTAGAGTCTTTGCAGCTTCTAGAGCTTCCCACACTAAATGTCCAGTAGCAACAATAGTTACATCAGTACCTTCTGTTAATTGAATTGCTTTACCAATTTCAAAAGATTGATTCTCAGGAGTAAAATTTGCTACTTTTGGTCTTCCAAAACGCAAATAAACAGGTCCATGATGTTCTGCTATAGCTATAGTTGCTGCTTTAGTTTGGTTATAGTCACAAGGATTTATAACTGTCATTCCTGGTAGCATTTTCATTAACCCAATATCTTCAAGTATTTGATGTGTTGCTCCATCTTCACCTAAAGTCAAACCTGCATGCGAAGCACATATTTTTACATTTTTATCTGAATAAGCTACGCTCTGACGAATTTGATCATAAACACGACCTGTAGAAAAATTAGCGAATGTTCCTGTAAATGGAATTTTTCCTCCAATAGTCATTCCAGCTGCTAAACCAATCATATTTGCTTCTGCAATTCCTACTTGAAAAAAGCGTTCGGGATGATTGGCTTTAAAATCGTCCATTTTCAATGATCCTATTAAATCTGCACAAAGTGCAACAACATTTTCGTTAGTTTTGCCTAGTTCAGTTAAACCAGCTCCAAAACCAGATCGTGTATCTTTATTTCCTGTATTTGTGTATGTTTTCATTTTTGTAGTTGATTGTAAGTTAATAGTCTCCTAATGTTTCTGGATTTTGTTCTAATCCAATTGCTAGTTGCTTATCGTTTGGAGCTTTTCCATGCCAGGCATGTGTATGCATCATAAAATCAACACCATTACCCATAATAGTTTTCAATAATACACAAACAGGTTTGCCTTGTCCAGTTTTTGATTTTGCTTCAGCCATTCCTTTTATAATATCATCAATATCGTTTCCGTTATTTATTTCAATCACAGTCCAACCAAAAGCTTCAAATTTAGCTTTAACACTTCCCATTGGTAGTACATCGTCTGTAGAGCCATCAATTTGTTGACCATTTAAATCTATTGTAGAAATAATATTATCAACCTTATTCCCTGCAGCATACATAATGGCTTCCCAGTTCTGGCCTTCTTGTAATTCACCATCGCCATGCAAACTATATACTAAATGAGAATCGTTATTTAATTTTTTTACTTGTGCAGCACCTAAAGCTACAGACATACCTTGACCTAAAGAACCAGAAGCAATTCTAATTCCTGGTAAATTTTCATGTGTTGTAGGATGTCCTTGTAAACGAGAATTAATTAAACGGAAAGTATTTAATTCTTCAACAGGAAAATATCCAGACCTTGCTAATACACTATAATAAACAGGGGAAATATGCCCATTTGATAGAAAGAAAAGATCTTCACCTTTACCATCCATATCAAATCCTTCTTTTCTGTTCATGATCTCTTTATAGAGTGTTACAAAAAATTCGGCACAACCTAATGAGCCTCCAGGATGTCCTGAATTTACTTTGTGAACCATACGTAAAATATCTCTACGTACTTGTGTTGTTAAATCTTTTAATTGCTGTGTGTTTGGCATGTTTAATTTGTTAGTTTTTCAGCAACAAAAATAAAGTTTTAATATGCTTATTCAAAAAGAGAGCGATTGCACTTATTAACGAATATTGGTGTTTTGCTAACAATTTTGATTTTATTAAGAAATTCCTTGCTTTATGTTATTTATATTTGCCAACTGATGATATTAGAATATGATTTTTGAACTTAAAGGAAAAGACGCTCAGTCTAATGCTAGGGCTGGAAAAATAACTACAGATCATGGTGTTATTGAAACACCAATATTTATGCCTGTAGGTACTGTAGCTTCTGTTAAAGGAGTGCATCAGCGTGAGCTTAAAAACGATATAAACCCAGATATTATTCTTGGTAACACCTACCATTTATATCTAAGACCACAAACAACTATTTTAGAGCAAGCTGGTGGTTTGCATAAGTTTATGAATTGGGATCGGAATATTTTAACCGATTCTGGTGGTTATCAAGTGTATTCACTTTCAGCAAATAGAAAAATTAAAGAAGAAGGGGTTAAGTTTAAATCTCATATAGACGGAAGTTATCATACGTTTACTCCAGAAAATGTAATGGAAATTCAGCGAACTATTGGTGCAGATATTATCATGGCTTTTGATGAATGTACACCTTATCCTTGTGATTATCATTACGCTAAACGATCTATGCACATGACACATAGATGGTTGGACAGATGTATTAACCATCTAGAGAAAACACCTTTTAAATACGATTACAGTCAAACATTTTTTCCGATTGTACAAGGAAGTACTTATAAAGATTTAAGGAAGCAATCTGCCGAATATATTGCTAACGCTGGAGCCGAAGGTAACGCAATTGGTGGTTTATCTGTTGGAGAGCCAGCAGAAGAAATGTATGCCATGACAGAAATTGTTACAGAGATTCTTCCAGAAGATAAACCTCGATACCTAATGGGAGTTGGGACACCAATTAATATTCTTGAAAATATAGCCTTAGGTGTAGATATGTTCGATTGTGTGATGCCTACAAGAAATGCAAGAAATGGCATGTTATTTACTGCTCATGGAACCATTAATATAAAAAATCTAAAATGGGCAGATGATTTTTCTCCAGTAGACGATATGGGAATTACCTTTGTGGATACAGATTACACAAAAGCTTATTTGAGACATCTGTTTACCGTTAATGAAAGGTTAGGAGCCCAAATAGCAACTATCCATAATTTAGGATTCTATATGTGGTTGGTTCGTGAAGCGAGAAAACATATATTAGCAGGAGATTTTAGAACGTGGAAAGATATGATGGTGAAACAAATGGATAAACGATTATAATTTTGAAGATACTTGATTGGTACATATTAAAGCGTTATTTGTTCACGTTTTTTATCATGTTGCTTTTGTTTATTCCAATAGGAATAACGGTTCATTTAGCTGAAAAAATTGGTAAAATTCTTGAAAATGAAGTGCCATTTGGAGAAGTTCTTATTTATTTTTTAGACTTCACTATATATTTTGCTCATTTATTATTTCCATTATTTTTATTTCTTTCAGTTATTTGGTTTACTTCAAAATTAGCTAATAACACCGAAGTTATTGCCTTCTTAAGTTCAGGAGTTTCATTTTCAAGATTTCTAAGACCTTACATGATTGGTGCAACTATTGTAGCTATTTTGGCATTAGTTTTAGGTATGTATCTTGCTCCAAATGCAAGTAATGGGTTTAACGATTTTAACTATAAATACCTCAAAAACAGAAACGATGCCCTTGATAATCAAAATGTTTATAGGCAGATAAACGATAACGATTATATTTATGTAAGCAGCTTTGATGTTAGACAAAAACTTGGTAGAAATTTTACTCTAGAGCATTTTGAAAACGATAAAATGACTTACAAAATAAGTGCAAATTCTATTAAGTATGATGAAAAGGATAGTGTATTTCATCTAGTAACTTATACTAAAAGACATATAGGTGAAGGCAACGATTTTATTGAAGTTGCTAGAAAAAAAGACACTCTGTTTTCTTTCGATTTAGAAGATTTAACACCTGTTGTTTACATTGCAGAGACGCTACCTTATGGAGAATTAAATAAATTTATTGAGAAAGAAGAGAAAAGAGGTTCTTCATATATAAATAGGTATAAACTAGTAAAATACAGAAAATGGAGTTTGCCAGTTTCTGTATTTATTTTAACCATTATAGCAGTTGCAGTTTCTTCTATAAAGCGTCGTGGAGGAATGGGAGTTAATTTGGCATTTGGTATTTGTATAGCTATGGTATTTGTTTTTTTTGATAAAATATTTGGGGTTTTAGCGTCCCAGTCAGATTTTTCTCCTTTAGTAGCTGTTTGGTTTCCAAATGTGATTTTTGGAGTTTTAGCAGCTTATCTTCTATATAATGCAAAACGATAAATTAAAAAACTATTTGCATCTACACCTGCTAGTTTTTATAGCAGGATTCACAGCTGTTTTAGGCGAATTAATTACAATTAGTGCAGTATCATTAGTTTGGTATAGAATGGTAATTGCTACTATTTTAATGGTTGCTTACATAATAGTTGCAAAAATAAAGATAAGAATTCCTTTAAAGTCTATTACAAAACTTGCCTTTGCTGGAATTATTATTGCTCTACATTGGATTACTTTTTTTGGGTCTATAAAAGTATCTAATATCTCTATTGCGTTGGCCATGTTTTCTTCAGGTGCTTTTTTTGCATCTTTATTAGAACCTTTAATTTATAAGCGAAAAATTATTTGGTACGAAATTGTATTTGGTTTATTAATAATTATAGGTGTTGCTATAATTACAAATAGTGAGCTTAACTATCTATATGGTATTATTCTAGGGATAGTATCAGCATTTCTGTCATCAACTTTTGCAGTTTTAAATGGAAAGTTTTTAGAGGAGCATACAGCTACAGTTATCTCTTTTTATGAGTTTTTAAGTGGTGTTTTATTTATTAGTCTCTTTATGTGTTTTTTTGGAGATGGATTTTCTGAAGCATTTTTTATATTAAGCCTTTCAGATTTCTCTTACCTCTTTATATTGGCTTCAGTATGTACAGCTTATGCGTTTATAGCTTCAGTATATGTTATGAGATTTATTAGTCCTTATACTGTAGTTTTAACTTATAATCTAGAGCCTGTTTATGGTATTATATTAGCAGTAATCTTGTTTCCTGAAAAGGAGATTATGAGTTCTTTATTTTATATTGGAGCCTCTATTATTATTGGAGTAGTGATGCTTAATGGCATTTTGAAAAACATAAAAAAGAAAAAGATTAATGCTCTAAGTAAAAAAAGCGAATTATAATTGTCAAACTTATTTTTATTATTTTTATTAAAATAAATACGAAATAAAATATGTAATTTTGTATGCTAACTAAAACAAACTATTATTTCAAATGGAATATTTAGAATTTGAACTTCCTATAAAAGAGCTTGAAGATCAACTGCAGAAATGTCAAGTTATCGGGCAAGAAAGTGATGTTGATGTTACAGAAACCTGTAAGCAGATAGAGAAAAAACTTATAACCACAAAAAAGGAAATCTATAAAAATTTAACTCCTTGGCAGCGTGTGCAAATGTCACGTCATCCAAGTAGACCTTATACTTTAGATCATATTAAAGCGCTATGTGGAGATTCGTTTTTAGAGTTACATGGAGATCGTAATGTAAAGGATGATAAAGCTATGATTGGTGGTTTAGGTAAAATAGGCGATCAAACGTTTATGTTTATAGGTCAGCAAAAAGGTTACAACACAAAAACTAGACAGTATAGAAACTTTGGAATGGCAAATCCTGAAGGTTATAGAAAAGCCTTACGGTTAATGAAATCTGCTGAAAAATTTGGGGTTCCTGTCGTTACCTTAATTGACACACCTGGTGCTTATCCTGGATTAGAAGCTGAAGAACGTGGACAAGGAGAAGCTATTGCTCGAAACATTCTTGAAATGACAAGATTAAAAGTGCCAATTATAGCCATAATTATTGGAGAAGGAGCTTCTGGAGGTGCATTGGGTATTGGTGTTGGTGATAAAGTACTGATGCTTGAAAATGCATGGTATTCTGTAATATCTCCTGAAAATTGTTCTTCCATTTTATGGAGAAGTTGGGAACATAAAGAAAAAGCTGCTGAAGCATTGAAACTTACTGCTAGCGATGCTAAGAAAATAAAAGTTGTAGATGAAATCATCAAGGAACCTCTTGGTGGAGCACATAATGACAGAGAAAAAACATTTTTAGCTGTCAAAGTGGCTATTCTTAAAACCTTTGATGAACTAAAAAACTTATCACCAAAAGAACTGGTAAAAAATCGCATGGAAAAATATATGGAAATGGGTGTATTTAAAGGATAATACATTTAAAACCTATTAAACTTAAATCTGAAATATTTTATTTCAGATTTTTTTTATGCTATCAACAATAATTTTAAGTTATTAACAGTTAAATTGTTAACTTATGGTGGACAATCAAGATTCATTTTTTCATCATTAATCTTTTCAATTTTGCTACTTTCGTAGAGTATGAAACAACCAAACCAAGTAAAGGGATACCAAGTAGACAAGAGCACAATTATCAATTTAGAGAGAGGCAAAATACCTCCTCAAGCCATTGATTTAGAGGAAGTTGTATTAGGGGCTATGATGATTGATAAAAAAGGTGTCGATGAAGTAATTGATATCTTAAGCACAGAGACTTTTTACAAAGAAGCACATCAACATATTTTCGAAGCCATATTTCAGTTATTTGAAAACAGTGAGCCTGTAGACTTATTAACTGTTTCTAGTCAGTTAAAGAAAAACTCAAAACTAGATTTGGTTGGAGGCGATTTTTACCTCATTTCATTAACTCAAAAAGTGTCTTCTTCTGCTCATATCGAGTTTCATGCTCGAATTATTTTACAAAAATTCATTCAACGAAGTTTGATTAAAATTTCAAGTGAAATTATTGAAGATTCTTATGATGAGACTCAAGATGTTTTTGATTTATTAGACAGAGCTGAATCTAAATTATACGAAGTAACTCAAGGAAATATAAAGAAATCTAGTGAAACTGCACAAGAATTAGTTATACAAGCTAAAAAGAAAATTGAAGAAATATCTAATAAAGATGGTTTAAGTGGTATTCCATCTGGTTTCACAAAATTAGATAAATTGACTTCTGGTTGGCAAGAAAGCGATTTGATTATTGTAGCTGCTCGTCCTGGTATGGGTAAAACAGCTTTAACGCTGTCTATGGCAAGGAATATTGCAGTTAATCAAAATATTCCTGTAGCTTTTTTCTCTTTGGAGATGGCATCAGTACAATTAATCATGCGTTTAATTTCAAGTGAAACTGGATTGTCTTCAGAAAAGCTAAGAACTGGTAAATTAGAAAAGCATGAATGGGAACAACTAAATGTAAAGGTTAAAAGCTTAGAGAAAGCACCTTTGTTTATAGATGATACACCTTCACTTTCTATTTTCGACCTTCGAGCAAAAGCAAGACGTTTGTCTTCTCAACATGGAATTAAACTAATAGTTGTCGATTATTTACAATTAATGACAGCTGGAGGTAGCCAAAAAGGAGGAAATAGAGAACAAGAAATTTCTACTATTTCTCGAAACCTTAAAGCGCTTGCAAAAGAATTAAGTGTTCCTGTTATTGCCTTATCTCAGTTGTCTCGTGCTGTTGAAACACGTGGAGGAAGTAAAAGACCTTTACTGTCAGATTTACGTGAATCTGGAGCAATTGAACAAGATGCAGATATTGTTTCTTTCATTTATAGACCTGAATATTATAAAATTGATGAATGGGATGATGATGAAAGAACACCAACAGAAGGTCAAGCAGAGTTTATTATTGCAAAACACAGAAATGGTGGATTAGAAAATATTAGATTGAAATTTGTTGGACATTTAGGGAAATTTGATAACCTAGATGATTTTGATACACCTTTCGGTCAAGAGTTTCATTCTAAAATGAATGCAGCTGCAAACGATGACACCTTTAAACCAAGTAATTTTCCTTCAGCTAATGATGCATTTGATGCTCCTGAAGATAACGATGTTCCTTTTTAACAATTCCCCAAATTTATTATAATAAGAATTATCTGATATGGATAAATTAAAAACCACAAATACATTATTGCTAATAATAGTAATTCCTCTAGTTTTCTATTTATTAAAAATACTGTCATTTATTTTTGTACCATTAATTTTTTCAATGTTTATAGCTTTGCTATTCTTGCCTATTATGCGTTGGTTAGGAAAAAAGAAAGTACCAAAAATAATTAGTATAATTATAGTTGTTTTACTCATAATTGGTGGAATGAAGATTGGAATAGAATTAATACAATTGTCTAGTAGACAAATTCTTAATTCAGATGCTGGGTTTTTTGTAAAAGCAGAAAATAAGTTTGAATCTTTATTAATAACAGCTCAACAAACTTTTGGATTTGAGATGGAAAGCGAAAAAACATTGTTTTCGCAGTTTTTCCAACAAGTGGATATTATACCAACATTCGATTATCTTAGAAAGATTGTTACTGGCATATTAATGACAACTTTTTTTGTTGTTTTGTGGCTGGCAGAATCTATTAATGTTCAAAAAGTGTTAAACAGTACCATCCTTAAGCAGAAACATACTTCTGTTAGAACGTTCAGAAAAATCGAAAAGGATTTGATTAAGTTTATTGAAGTTAAATTTTTTGTTAGTTTGGCTACAGGAATAGGAACAGGTTTAGCTTGTTTATATTTCGATATAAGTTTTCCTATTTTTTGGGGATTGTTTGCTTTTGTTATCAATTTTGTTCAAATGGTTGGCTCTGTAATTTCCGTTGTTTTACTCTCAGCTTTTGCTTTTATCGAATTAGATCCAACGAGTACGTTATTCTTTTTTATAGTTGCCATTACTGGAGTTCAAGTTTTATTTGGTGCTATTTTGGAGCCTATTTTTATGGGAAAATCATTTTCACTAAATGTAATTACAGTTCTTGTAATGTTAATGCTTTGGGGATTTATTTGGGGAATACCAGGTTTAATAATGGCTATTCCAATTACTGTCTTTATTAAAATAATTTTAGAGCAGTTTCCAAATACACAAGTTGTTTCTAGAATGCTCTCAGGGAAATAGAAATTCAACAATTGGTTAAATTTTATTTAAATACAATTAATACGATTTTTTATTTGAGTATATTTCAACTGTGAAAAAGTTAATCTTAATAATCCTTTTATTATTCTCAATAAATACGTTTGCCTCTTACATCCTTATTCCAATGGATGCAGAGAGCCAGAAGAATCATTTAAAAGCTTACGGAATTACCTATTGGACTTTAGATAAACAGCTAAAAGTAAAGTGGTTGTTAAATTATAGAGGAGGCTCATTTCTACTACCAGATTCAGAAGAAATCCAACGTGAATGTCAAATTCGAGGAGTTTCATTTGAAATATTGTCAGATTCTAAAACAGAATCTATTCTTCAAGAGATAAGTAGTCCTAGTAAAAATATGGAAGCTGTTGTATTAGAGAAAGCACCTAAAATTGCTGTTTATTCTCCAAAGGGAAAATTACCTTGGGATGATGCAGTAACTATGGTATTAACTTATGCTGAAATCCCTTATGAAACAATTTATGATGAAGAAGTCTTAAATGATGCCTTATTATTATATGATTGGTTGCACCTGCATCATGAAGATTTTACTGGCCAATTTGGAAAATTTTATGCGAATTATAGAACAGCTGCTTGGTACATTGATGAAAAAAAGCAAGCTGAGGCATTAGCAACAAAATTGGGCTATTCAAAAGTATCTGAATCAAAATTAGCAGTTTCTTTAAAAATAAGAGAATATGTTCTTGGAGGAGGTTTTATGTTTGCTATGTGTAGTGCAACAGATAGTTTCGATATTGCTTTGGCAGCACAAGGAGTAGATATATGCGAACCCATGTTCGATGGAGATGCAAGTGATGCTAACTATCAATCTAAAATTAATTACAATAAAACGTTTGCATTTAAAGACTTTACTTTAGAAAGAAGTCCAATGGTATATGAGTTTTCATCCATTGATATGACTCAGAAAAGACAAATTCCAAAAATGACAGATTATTTTACTCTCATGGATTTTTCAGCCAAATGGGATCCTATACCTACAATGCTATGCCAGAATCATACAGTTTTAGTTAAAGGGTTTATGGGACAAACCACTTCTTTTACGAGAAATGAAATTAAATCTAATGTATTGGTTTTAGGTGAAAACAAAACGAATGGTGAAGCCAAATATATTCATGGCATTAAAGGAAAAGGATTCTTTACATTTTATGGTGGTCATGATCCAGAAGATTATACACATAGAGTAGGAGACCCAAAAACCGAATTAGATTTGTATCCAACTTCACCAGGTTATAGACTTATTTTAAATAATGTTTTGTTTCCTGCTGCTAGAAAGAAAAAGCAGAAAACCTAAAGCAGACCTATTCCTAATGCTAAAGAGATAGCAATTAATAAAACAGCTACTAATTTCTGAATAAATTCTAATGTAACTTTTTTTAGCAATTTGTTTCCGTAATAAGCTCCAATTATTGCTGAAATGGTTGCGCATAATATCAGTGGAATATTATCGCTTAAACTTGAGTTTAAAAAACGGGTTGCATATATTGATAATCTGGTAAAATCTACAAAAACTGAAATAACTACAGCAGTTCCTATGAAAACTTCTTTTGTTAATCCAGCATTAATTAAGAAAGCAGTTCTCAAAGCACCTTGATGCCCAGATAATCCTCCGAAAAACCCACTTAAAAAGCCACCAAAGGGTAAATGTTTTTTTGGAAAATTCAACTTTTTAAGAGATGGTAACAATTCTATTATAGCAAAACTAATTAATAAGATAGAGATTATAAGTTTTACTGGAGTGATTACAAATTGTCTTTCACCAATTGTGTATTCATATATAGGTGTTAAGTCTGTTATATTAATAAGTATATATGCACCTAGAAAGGAGGCTATAACAGCAGGAATTCCAAAATATATAAGCACATTTTTATTTGCATTTTTACCAACTAGAATCAGTTTGTAAATATTATTAAAAAAATGAACTACTCCAGTTAAGGCAATAGCTATTTCAATTGGAAAGAATAAAGAAAATACAGGCAACAGAATAGTTCCTAAACCAAACCCAGAAAAGAAGGTTAAAATAGATGCTAAAAAAGCAACCAAAGATATAATCACGTATTCCATAAGCGTAAAAATATAGTTTTAATTGTAAAATCGTATATCAGGTATAGTTATTTAACCTTATCATAAAACTACAGATTATATAACAAAAAAAATCCGACTCAATTGAGTCGGATTTTTTATAAGTGAAATATGTTATACAATAGGCGAAACGCCTTATTTAATTTTATTTACAATAGCTTCAAAAGCTTCTGGATGATTCATTGCTAAATCAGCTAAAACCTTACGGTTTAATTCAATATTATTAGCTTTGGCTTTCCCCATAAATTGCGAATAAGACATACCATGTAGTCTGGCTCCAGCGTTAATACGCGTAATCCATAATGCACGGAATGTTCTCTTTTTGTTTCTACGGTCTCTATACGAATATTGCATCGCTTTGTCAACCGCATTTTTAGCTACAGTCCAAACGTTTTTACGACGTCCGAAATAACCTTTTGCTTGTTTAAGCACCTTTTTTCTTCTGGCTCTCTTGGCAACAGAATTTACTGATCTTGGCATAATTTTAATTGTTTTTGTAGTAGGCGATCGAAAATCGATACTTTAATTGCCTAACTCCAGGGTTTATAATAATTATTTAACCGAACGTGATTACTTTAATCGTAATTGTTCCTTAATACTATTTTCATCACTCGCATGTACTAAAGTACTGTGAGTTAATGCTAACTTACGCTTTTTAGACTTCTTTGTTAAGATATGACTTTTAAAAGCGTGCTTTCTTTTAATTTTACCAGTACCAGTTAGTTTAAAACGTTTTTTGGCACTAGATTTGGTTTTCATTTTAGGCATCTTGTTCTCCTAGTTTATTTATTTCACTTATTATCTTAAACCTGAATATCAGGAATTATTTTGTTTTTTTTGGAGCAATAAACATAGTCATACGTTTACCTTCCAATCGTGGCATTTGTTCTACTTTACCTAGCTCTTCTAAATCTTGTGCTAATCTTAATAGTAGAATTTGCCCTTGTTCTTTAAAAACTATCGAACGTCCTTTAAAGAATACAAAAGCTTTTAATTTGGCTCCTTCTTTTAAGAACTTCTCAGCATGCTTCTTTTTAAAATCGTAATCATGATCATCTGTTTGAGGACCAAATCTAATTTCTTTTACGACTACTTTACTTGCTTTAGCTTTTAAAACTTTTTCACGTTTCTTTTGCTCATAAAGAAACTTTTTATAATCCATTACCTTACAAACCGGTGGGTCTGCTTTAGGTGATATCTCAACAAGGTCTAAGCCTTGTTCATCAGCAATTGCAAGAGCTTCTTTAGTTGAATACACTCCAACTTCTATATTGTCACCTACTAGGCGTACTTTTTCTGCTCTAATTTTAGAGTTGATTTTGTGTTGGTCTTCTTGACTAACCCTCCTTGAAACTTGTCTTCTTCTACGTATTGCTATGGCCTTATAATTTTAGTTAAACTTATTTTTAAAATGTTTTTAATGATTTATTTATGTCTTCGTTAATAATATTTATCAATTGTTGAACAGGAATCATGCCAAGATCCTCTCCACCATGTAAGCGTACTGAAATCTTATCTTCTTGCTCTTCATTGTCTCCAACTATAACCATATATGGGATTTTCTTTATTTCGGCTTCCCGAATTTTCTTCCCCATCGTCTCATTTCTATTATCAATCAGGGCGCGAATTTCGTTATTTTCTAAGACATTTAAAACTTTTTTCGCGTATTTTTCATATTTCTCACTAATTGATAGAACAATAACTTGATCTGGAATTAGCCAAAGTGGGAAATTTCCTCCTGTATGTTCCAATAATATTGCTATAAAACGTTCCATACTACCAAAAGGCGCTCGATGGATCATAACTGGTCTATGAAGCTCGTTATCACTACCTTTATAGGTTAAGTCGAAACGTTCTGGAAGTGTATAATCAACTTGAATAGTTCCTAATTGCCATTGTCTTCCAAGGGCATCCTTTACCATAAAATCTAATTTCGGACCATAGAAAGCAGCTTCGCCAGTTTCAATAATATAATTCAAGCCTTTATCATCTGCAGCATTAATAATTGCTTGCTCTGCTTTTTCCCATAAATGATTTTCACCAATATATTTATCTGGATTTTCAGGGTCTCTTAATGACACTTGGGCAGTAAAATTATCAAATCCTAAAGAACCAAACACATAAAGTACTAAATCAATAACATCTTTAAATTCTTTGTCTAATTGGTCTGGTGTACAAAATATATGGGCATCGTCTTGTGTAAAACCTCTTACACGTGTCAGACCATGTAATTCACCACTTTGCTCATATCTATAAACTGTTCCAAATTCTGCAAAACGTTTTGGCAGATCTTTATAAGACCATTGGGAGCTTTTGTATATTTCACAATGATGAGGACAATTCATTGGTTTCAATAAGAACTCTTCACCTTCTTTTGGTGTGTGTATTGGTTGAAAACTATCTTCCCCATATTTTGCATAATGACCAGAAGTAACATATAATTCTTTCTGTCCAATGTGTGGCGTAACAACCATTTCATATCCAGCTTTCTTTTGAGCTTTCTTAAGAAAATTCTCTAAACGCTCACGTAAAGCAGCCCCTTTTGGTAACCATAGAGGCAGTCCTTGGCCAACCCTTTGTGAAAAAGTGAATAATTCTAATTCTTTACCAAGTTTTCTGTGATCTCTTTTTTTAGCTTCTTCTAGTAATTCTAAATAAGCAGTTAACTCCTTTTGTTTAGGAAATGAAATACCGTAGACTCTTGTTAATTGTTTGTTTTTTTCATCGCCTTTCCAATATGCTCCTGCAACACTTAAAATTTTTACAGCTTTTACAATTCCAGTATTTGGAATATGCCCACCACGACATAAATCTGTAAAGTTAGAATGGTCGCAAAATGTTATTGTTCCATCTTCTAGATTTTCAATTAAATCTACTTTGTAATCGTTTTTGTCTTTGTAATATGATAGTGCTTCAGCTTTCGAAACTGATCGCATCTTAAAATCATGCTTACCTCTTGCAATTTCAAGCATTTTATTTTCAATGCTTTTGAAATCTTTATCGGAAATTGACTCATCACCTAGATCAATATCATAATAGAATCCATTTTCAATCGCAGGACCAACCCAAAGTTTAGAACTCGGATAAAGCTCTTCCATAGCTTGTGCTAATATATGTGCAGAAGAATGCCAAAAAGCTTTTTTACCATCATCATCATTCCATGTATATAATATTAAAGAACCATCTGTGGTTAATGGAGTGGTTGTTTCTATAATAGTGTCATTAAATTTTGCTGAAATAACATTTCTTGCAAATCCTTCACTAATGCTTTTAGCAACTTCCATGGCTGTTGAATTCTTTTCAACTGACTTAATATTACCATCTGGTAATGTAATCTCTATCATTATATATGTATTAAAATAAAGCCACAAAGATAATAGTATATTAATTTACATACAATCTTCCTTCAATAATTATATATATGAAATAAATAATAGCTAATTCTGTTTTTTAAATTGAATTCCTAATTTGTAATAACTTGATACTTAGGTGCTGTTTTTTGTGTTGCAAATAAAACTAAAAATACTTTCAAAAAAGTTTGTTAGTGATAGAAAATGGGTTGTATATTTGCACTCGCTAAAAACAGGATATTTGTTTTGAGTGTAGTTCATAAAAAGGTTTGTATTGAAAAGGAAAGAGTGAGGTTAAAAAAAACTTTCAAAATTTTTTTCAAAAACATTGTGTGAATAAAAAAAGGGTTTTATATTTGCACCCGCTTAAGAGATAAACGCCTTAGGGAAGAAAACAAAAAGTTCATAAACATATTGAATTGACAGCGTAAGATTAAGATTGGAAACGATTTTAATTAAACAAAGAGAATAAACCATTTTGAGTACCTAATTAAAACTATTTCGATTGGTTGTTAAATAATATTTAAGAATTAACGATGAAGAGTTTGATCCTGGCTCAGGATGAACGCTAGCGGCAGGCTTAACACATGCAAGTCGAACGGTAACAGGAATTAGCTTGCTAATTTGCTGACGAGTGGCGCACGGGTGCGTAACGCGTATACAATCTACCTTTTACAGGGGGATAGCCCAGAGAAATTTGGATTAATACCTCATAGTATATAGACTTGGCATCAAGATTATATTAAAGATTTATCGGTAAAAGATGAGTATGCGTTCTATTAGCTAGATGGTAAGGTAACGGCTTACCATGGCAACGATAGATAGGGGCCCTGAGAGGGGGATCCCCCACACTGGTACTGAGACACGGACCAGACTCCTAC
>Ga0209345_10000173_pt1 | contig 89809 bp, 83 predicted proteins | sample Cruoilmetagenom7_FD_187294 | JGI IMG/M metagenome (GOLD analysis project Ga0209345, IMG submission 187294) | Oil polluted marine microbial communities from Coal Oil Point, Santa Barbara, California, USA - Sample 7 (SPAdes) (version 2) | ecosystem: Environmental > Aquatic > Marine > Oil seeps ... | reverse complement strand
GGCGAATTACTTGCTAGAATGGATCGTGCTGCAAGTATTGCTGCAAGAAGACATAGCAGACGAATTGTTGTAACAGCTTCCGTAAACCATGTGGAATTTAATCGTTCAGTTCCTGTTGGGTCTGTAGTAACGGTTGAAGCAAAAGTATCTCGTGCTTTTAGAAGCTCTATGGAAATATATCTAGATGTTTGGATAGAAGACAGAGAGTCTGGTCAAAAAACCAAGGCCAACGAAGCTATATATACCTTTGTGGCTGTAGATGAAACTGGACGTCCTGTAGAAGTCCCTGAAATTACTCCTGAAACCGATTTAGAAAAAGAACGTTATAAAGGTGCTTTAAGACGTAAGCAGTTGAGTTTGGTGCTTGCTGGGAAAATGAAACCTAGTGATGCTACAGAACTAAAAGCTCTATTTATATAGTTATTCTTTTTTAGTAAGAGATTCCTGCTTTCTCAGGAATTCATCACATCTTGTAAATCCAGTTTGCTGGATTTTGAGTCGCACTTTCTTTAAAAATACTAAAGCTTAAAATGGTTTCTTTGTTAGAAGGGTTTGTAAATACTTGTCCAATTTCTTGTTTGGTAGTCACATTGTCGCCTTTTTTTACATACACTTTCGATAGGTTTTTGTAAACCGTTACGTAGTTACCATGTTGTATTAATACAGAAAGGTTACCATGTTTTATAGCTTGAACTGCTAATACTTTTCCGTTAAATACAGCACGAACAGGAGCATTTTCTTCAGTAGCAATACGTACACCATTACTTTGTATCATGACTGTTTTTACTACTGGATGAGGTTGTTTACCATAACGAAGTTTTACCACACCTTTTTCAACTGGCCAAGGTAGTTTTCCTTTACTAGAAACAAAATTACTTGCCAATACTTTATCTTCAGGAGTCAAAGCAAAACCAGTTGGAACTTTTGTGGTTTTACCTGCTTTTTTATTAGAACTAGCAATAGCATCTCGAATAATTTTTTCGATTTCACGGTCAATCTTATTTGCTTCACGTTGCTTTTCTCTAATTTGAGATGTATAATTATTCAAATTTTTATTGATGGATGCCATCAAACTTTCTTGCTGTTTAAGTTCGGTTTCGAGTTCTCTTTGTGCAATTCTATTTTCGTCAATTAACTTTTGTTTGTCTTCTTTTTGTTTTAATAAAGCCGTATTTGTTTCTTGTAATTCGGCCGTTTTAATCTTTATAGTTTCACCTTGTTCTTTTTGGTATTCAGCATATTGATTGATGTATTTTACACGTTTATAAGCTTGCTGAAAATTGCTAGACGATAATAAAAACATCACTCTACTTTGCTCACTTTTACTTTTGTAAGATGTGACAATCATTTTAGCATAATTGTCTTTAAGAGTTTGAAGTTCGTCTCTTAATTCGGTAATTTTCTTTTGATTGGTGTTTATTTCTCTGGTCAACAAATTAGCTTGCTGATTGGTTACTTTAATCAAATTTCTACGAACACTTACTTTATAACTTAAGTCTTCAATAAGTGAAGTTTGCGATTTTTTCTGAGATTTGTTTTTGAAGAGTAAATCGTTAATCTGATTGATTTCTCTTCGAAGTTCTTGACGCCGTTCTTCTAGTTCTTGTTGCTTTTTACTTTGCGAAAAACCAACCATACTACTTAAAGTAAAAACCAGTAGGAATATATATTTAAATGTATTTTTATGCCTCATTTATTTTAAGACTATTTCTTCGAATCCAGATGGTATTTTAAATGGATATCTTAAATCTTGGTTCAAAGATACAGATTTGAATTCCATTTCTATAGTAGTTTCTTTATCACCTTCTAATACTATTATTTTTATATTTTCTGGCAAACTCTGCTTGTCAACTTCCTGGAAATTTAAATAATCTATTTGTAGAAACCTTGCTTCAATAGATTGTGCTAATTGCTGAGAATCTATTTTAAAATGTATTGGATTAATAATATAAAATAGTTCAAAAAGTGCTAGTTGTTCATTTGGTTGTAATAGATATTTATCATTATTAACAGACATGTTATAATCTGTTTTGTTTAATGGATAAAGCGCATTACCAAGTAATAGGTTTTGAACCTTACTGAAGTCTAATTCTGTACCAAGAATTTCGCTTAAAAAACGGAAATCGCCATCAAAATAGGTGTTATCTAGTTTATTGTAATAACTCACTTTTTCAGGAGTAATTTTTACTCTAATAAGATTAAACGACGAGCTTATCCATATAATTTGATCTTTCAACATTCTAAAAGAAACTGTATGTGTTTGCGAGTCGTTGTCTTGCTTGTATACAACTCTTACCTTTGCAAATATCGTTTTGAAATCTGGAGATGTTTTAGCATTTTCCTTGATGACTTCTTTAAAAGATAAGTTTAGATTTGCTGTGCCATTTGATACAGTTTTAGTTGATTTACAAGCCGTAAAAAACACCATGATAAATCCCAAAAGGATTGATTTTGTTGAAATCGATATATTCATTAATTAGTAGGTTCTAACTGTTTTGCTTTATCACTAAACGTTTTAGCTTTAACAGTATTGTTTAATGAGGTATGAGACAAACTAAGTTGTTTGTAAAAATCGGCTTCCATTTTAGTGTCTTCTATAATATAATCGAGTCCTGTTTCTAAAACAATAATAGCTTCATTAGGTTTATTAAGTTTATTATAAGCCACACCATTTACTAAGTATAATAAAGGCTGAGAAGGATACCTCAACAATGCATCTTCGCTTTTAGAGACAGCTTCATTGTAATGCTCTAAGTCTATATTCAAAAGCAATACATTTTTTAAAACCATAAAATTATCTGAATCTATTTTTAAAGCTTCATTAAAATATTCCAATGCTTTTAGCTTGTCTCCTTTGGCTAGATAGTATTGTGCTAATTCTATTTGACTTTTATCATTAGTATCGTCTAAGGTAAAGCTGGTTGCTTCTACCAAATCCTGTTCGTATTGTGGATTATCTGCAACAAATTTTACAAAATCAGATAATACTTTCATCTTAGAATCTGGATTAATTTGCTGGCTTTGAAGCACTGTTTTCATTGAAGATATAGCTTTCTCAGGATTGTTTTCTTCCAAATAAAACTTGTATAAAGCTAAGTGTACAAGTTCTGAATTTGGATTAATTTCAAGGAGTTTTTTTGCTGTTTCGAATGCCTTTACATTATTGTTATTCTCACTATATCTATAAATTAAAGCTAAGTAATTTGATTCTTCATCTGGATTTTCTTCAACACGTTCTTCTAGATTTTCTATTTGATCTTTTTTTCGTCCTGTAGCCATATAAATTTGATTTCTCATCAAATCTCTTGAAGGAGTTACGCCTTGTTCTTGATCTAATTCATCTAAAACCTTAAGAGCTTCGTCATAACTTTTCGTTTTAAAATAAAGCATGGCTAAATCTTCCTTGTAATCTGGATGATATTTAACAAGTTGTTTAACTGTTTTTATGGCTTTATCAAAATCGTTTTGCTGAGCATAAACATCGTAAAGTTCATCTAGATACCATTCGTTTTCAGGTTCTTGTTTAATCGCCTTTTTTAAAACATCTTCAGCTTCTCCAAAGTTTTTTAATAAGTTGTAGTTTTTTCCTAATTCGTAATAAAAAACCGATTGCGTTTTATCGATATCAATACATTGTAAAAGCGCTGTAACTGCACGATCGTAATTTTCAATTCCCTTTTGTTTTAAAGCCTCAAAAAATAATTCTTGGGTTCTATCTTCAACATCACCTAAATCGTCGTCAGGTGTTTTATTAAAATCTATTTGAGCATAGTTCATCTGTGGAATGAAAATCATTCCGAAGAAAAAAATAAGGATGTAGATTTTTTGTTTCATAAGTGAGACCTTTCTACTACGCTCAAGGTGACATTTATTTATTTTTTAAACTCAATTGTTAATTATATATAAAACATCGTTCTATTTATTTGCCTTTTTGTGTATGTACTTATATTCTTGCTCTGTTTATTTTGAGATTCATCGCTTTGCTCTGAATGACAACTTCATACTTATTCTAAAACGGAATAATCTCCAATACTTACTTTTGTAAAATTACCATCGTAACTTACGTGATTGCCAATCATTGCGTCGTCTAAATTAGCATTTTTAATGATTGTATGCGTTTGTATTAAGCTATTTTTAACGGTTGAATTGTCAATAGTACAATTATTTCCTATACTAACGTTTGGACCTACTGTTGCATTGTTCAGGACTACATTTTCTCCAATACAGCAAGGCTCAATGATAGTAGAGTTGTTATTTTTAACTGAATTTGCAATTAATTGTTCTTCGTTATCAGCTTTTAAAAACCCAAGCATTTTAGCGTTGGTGTCAAGTGTAACGCTCTTGTTTCCACAATCCATCCATTCATCTACAGTTCCTGTTTTAAAGATTCTACCTTCGGCGATCATTCGTTTAATACCATCATTAATTTGATATTCTCCTCCATTCATGATGTTTTCATCAAGAATTTCCTGAAGTTTTCCTTTTAATACAGCAACATCTTTAAAGTAATAAATCCCAATAACTGCTTGATTACTTACAAAGCTTTCAGGTTTTTCAACCAATTCAATAATTTCTTGATTATCGTTTAATTTTACAACACCATAAGCTTGAGGGTTAGCAACACGTTTAGTCCAAATTACACTATCGGCAATTGGATCTAAGTCAAATTCTGCTCGAATTAAGGTGTCTGCATAGGCAATTACAGCTGGACCAGACAAAGAAGGTTTGGCACACATAATAGCATGACCAGTTCCTAATGGTTGATCTTGACGATAAATTGAAGGTTTGGCTCCTAAACTTATTGCTAGCTTTTTTAAGCTCTCAACAACATCATCTCCAAACCAAGCTGGATCTCCTAAAACAAAAGCAATTTCATCAATCGGTTGCTTTAAAACTTTAGCGATATCTTTTACTAATCTATGAACAATCGGTTGTCCTGCAACTGGAATTAATGGTTTTGGTACTGTTAAACTATGTGGACGAAGACGAGAACCTCGTCCAGCCATTGGTACTATTATTTTCATACTATTTCCTGTAAAATCAGGTATCTTTAAATTAAACTTTAATTTCAAATAGGTCTCGACTGCGCTCGACCTGACACTTCTCTTTACTTCACTCCTGTACTCCCAAAACCACCTTCGCCACGATCTGTCTCTGAAAGTGAATCTACTTCTTCCCATTCTGCACGTTCGTGTTTTGCAATTACCAATTGTGCAATACGCTCGCCATTTTGAATGGTAAAATTTTCGTTAGAAAGGTTAACCAGAATTACACCAATCTCACCTCGATAATCTGCATCTATTGTTCCTGGTGCATTTAAAACGGTTATTCCTTTTTTGGCTGCCAAGCCACTTCTAGGTCTAACTTGTGCCTCTATACCAACTGGTAATTCAATAAAAAGACCAGTGCCAACAATGCTTCTCTCTAAAGGTTTTAAAACTCTTGCCTCTGATAAATTCGCTCTTAAATCCATTCCTGCTGAGGCCATGGTTTCATAGGTTGGTAATGCGTGACTGGATTTGTTGATTATTTTTATATTCATAAGCACATCTTCCGTCTTCCCAAAGGGAAGAAACTTTATTTGTTTTTTAATAATTCTCTTAAATCGTTTTTTTCTAACAGAAAAACAAGGCCTAAAAATACTAAAACTAAAGCTGTATTTATATAATAGTTATTATTAGTGTTTAACACAATTATTGACAAAACGATCGATGAAAATAAATACCCTAAAATGCGTTTCAAATTATAAGGGACTGGATAATGTTTTTGTCCGAAATAATATGAAAGAATCATCATCATGCCATAAGCTGCCAAGGTTGCCCAAGCTGCAGCAATGAATCCAATTTTTTCAATCATTATTAAATTAAAGGCTATAGTTATTATGGCGCCAACTATAGATAAATACATGCCATAACGTGTTTTATCTGTTAACTTATACCAAATGGCTAAATTGAAATAAATCCCTAAACATAAATTTGCTAGTAATACTATTGGAACAATTTCTATAGCAATCCAATAGCTTTCGTCTTTTACTATAAGAGTTTTAAAAACATCTAAATAGGCAATGATAAAGACCAACATTAAACTACCAAAAATGACAAAATATTTCATGATAGTCGCATAGGTTTCTTTTGCATTTATTTCTTTAGAATGATTAAAGAAAAATGGTTCTGCTCCTAGTCTAAACGCTTGAATAAAAATGGTCATGAACATGGCAATTTTATAACAACCACTATAAGCGCCATTAATGTTTTTTCCTAAAACTCCTGGCAAGAGCCATTTGTCAAAATTTTCATTGATAACATAAGCTAATCCAGCAACCATAATTGGCCAACCATAATTTAAAAGTTGTTTGAAAATGGCCTTATTAAAGTGAAGTTTAAACTTAAAGAAATAAGGTGTTAATAATAAAAAAGTAACCATACTTGCTACTAAGTTGGCTACAAAAATATATTGAACTAAATCGTTTTTATCATAGCCTGGAAAATTGATTCCAAACTTAGGAATTGCCCAAAGAAAGAAAAAGTTTAAAGCAACATAAATAGCAATATTGGTAAGTTTTATTGCTGTGAATTTTATGGGTCTTCCTGTTGCTCTTAAATAAGCGAAAGGAATTACCACAATGGCATCTAAAACTAAAACACCTATTAATAAATTGAAATAAGATTGCTTTAAATTAACGAGTTCTGCTAACTGAGAATTAAATACAATTACAGCCGTTAAAAATAATAAAGCTGTAACAGTTAAGCTTATTAGAGCTGTTGTAAATATCTTGTTCTTTTCTTCGCTTTTACTGAAAAATCTAAAGAATGCTGTTTCCATTCCATAGGTTAGCAACACATTAAAGAATGCAGCATATACATAAAATGTTGTATTGTCTGAATAGCTTGATGTCTCTAATTTATCTGTGTGAAGAGGCACTAAAACAAAGTTCATGAGCCTTGGCAAAACGGTTGCCAATCCATAAATTATGGTGTCTTTAAAGAACTTTTTTAATGTGCTCAAGAGTTGGTTTTTGGTCTGCTAAATATACAGTTTTATAAGACGTAATACAACGAATTACATTAAGGTTGCTTTGGTGGAGCACTAGGATATTGTTCCATAGGCTTCTCAATCAGATTTTTAATTTTAAAATATTTAGTAGTAGTATCTTCTATATAACTAATTACACATTCATTTTCGGCTAATTTAAAAGGGAGATCTGCATCTTTTATTGGTGGTTTGTTACCAAATTCACCTTGGTCTTTATCACTCTTAATCATGTCTTCCTTTTGATTGAGTTCTGTTTTAAAATGTGCTATATAACCCATTTTACTAACTTCAATTTTTGCTTTATATCCTCTAAAAAAAGCGCTATCGAAAACAACATGATTTTTATTTGATAGTACAGATATATACATGTGAATACCAGAACCTCCACCTTGAACTCCTGCAACCCATTTTTGATAGTATGTACTATCTAACGTAAATGAAGGCTTTTCTTGTAAAGCTTCCATTTTATTAGATGTTTCTTGATTGTTTACCTGTCTTGTTGTGCTGCACTGCGAAAAACTCAACATGATAAAACACATAAAAAATGACACTATAATTGTTTTAAGCATTTTTATATTAATTGAAATATATTATAAAGATACTAAATCAAATAGTGTTCCATAAAAAAACCCCACTTTATAAGTGAGGTTCTATGTATATTCAAAGATTCTTCGCTTTCGCTCTGAATGACATTTTAATTATTCAATGCTTCCAATATATTAAGCATTTGAAAAATTCTACTAATTTTTCTAATTGTTTAATGCTTCTGCACCACCAACAATTTCAAGTATCTCATTGGTAATTGCTGCTTGACGTGCTTTGTTATAAGTTAATTTTAATTGATCTCTTAACTCAGTTGCGTTATCTGTTGCTTTATGCATAGCTGTCATACGAGCTCCATGTTCACTTGCAAAAGAATCTCTAATACCTTTAAACAATTGAGTTTTTAAAGATTTAGGAATTAATTGCTCTACAATTTCAATTTTAGAAGGTTCAAAAATATAATCTAAGTTTACATTTGCGTCTGCTTCTACAGGGACAATTGGTAAAAACTGTTCTGTCATGATTTCTTGAGTTGCAGCATTTTTAAACTTATTGTAAACAATTACAATTTTATCGTAATCTCCTGCCACAAATTTGTCCATTAACATTTCAGCAATATCAGCTACATTTTCAAATGTTAAATCGTCAAAAACATCACTTTTATTATCTATAACAATTCCCTTTTTTGAAAAAGCATCATTCGCTTTTTTACCAATGGCTAAAACAGATACTTTCTTATCAGCATGAACATTGCTAATTAAGTTTTGAGTTTGCTTTATAATGTTTGAATTAAAAGCACCACATAAACCTCTATTAGAAGTAATAGCAACAACTAGTACGTTTTTAACTTCGCGTTGTACAGAATATTTACTTCCTGAATCTGCATCTAAAGTAGCACTTAAACTTTGTAAAAGTTCAGTTAACTTATCGGCATAAGGACGCATTGCTGTAATAGCATCTTGGGCTTTCTTTAACTTAGCAGCAGATACCATTTTCATGGCACTAGTAATCTGCATCGTTGAAGATACTGATGATATTCTGTTACGTATTTCTTTTAAATTTGCCATATTTTAAAATATGAAATAAGATTCCCACTTTCGTGAGAATATTAATTAAGCTTTATACTTTCCTGATAAATCTTTTGCTACAGCCATTAATGTATCTGTAACTTCATCAGTTAATTTCCCTGCTTTTAACGTACTTAAAACGTTAGCATGTTTTGCTTTCAAGAATTCTATATAATCTCTTTCAAATTCTTTAACTTTTTCAACAGGAACGTCTCTTAATAAGTTTTTAGATCCAGCATAAATAATTGCTACTTGATCTTCAACTGTAAACGGATCGTTTTGTGCTTGTTTTAAGATTTCAACGTTACGTTTTCCTTTTTCAATTACATTTAAAGTTACAGCATCTAAATCTGATCCAAACTTAGCAAACGCTTCTAATTCGCGATATTGAGCTTGATCTAATTTTAAAGTACCTGCTACTTTTTTCATAGATTTAATTTGTGCATTACCACCAACACGAGATACCGAAATACCTACGTTAATTGCTGGACGAACACCAGAGTTAAATAAATCTCCATCTAAGAAAATTTGTCCATCAGTAATAGAAATTACGTTTGTTGGAATATATGCTGAAACGTCTCCTGCTTGAGTTTCAATAATTGGTAATGCTGTTAAAGAACCACCACCTTTTACGATTGGTTTTAAAGAATCTGGAAGGTCATTCATTTCTTTAGCAATATCATCGTTATTGATAATTTTTGCAGAACGCTCTAATAATCTTGAGTGTAAGTAAAATACATCTCCAGGATACGCCTCACGTCCTGGTGGACGACGTAATAATAAAGATACCTCACGATAAGCTACGGCTTGTTTTGATAAATCATCAAATACAATTAAAGCTGGACGACCTGTATCTCTAAAATATTCTCCAATAGATGCTCCAGTCATTGGTGCATACACTTGCATTGCTGCAGGATCTGATGCATTAGCAGCAACTATAGTTGTGTAAGCTAAAGCGCCTCTTTCTTCTAAAGTCTTAGCAATTAATGCTACTGTTGATGCTTTTTGACCAACGGCAACATATATACAATATACAGGTTCTCCTGCATCGAAAAATTCTTTTTGATTTAAGATGGTATCAATACAAACAGCTGTTTTACCAGTTTGTCTATCTCCAATTACCAACTCACGTTGACCTCTACCAACTGGAATCATCGCATCAATTGCTTTAATACCTGTTTGTAATGGCTCAGTTACTGGCTCTCTAAAAATTACACCAGGTGCTTTACGCTCTAGTGGCATTTCGTAAGTTTCCCCAGTTATTGGTCCTTTACCATCAATCGGGTTTCCTAAAGTATCTACTACACGACCAACAATACCTTCACCTACATTAATAGATGCGATACGTTCTGTACGTTTTACTGTAGAACCTTCTTTAACTCCAATGGATGTTCCTAATAATACAATACCAACATTATCTTCTTCAAGGTTCAGTACAATTCCTTCTGCACCACCTTCGAATTCAACTAACTCACCATATTGAGCGTTAGCTAATCCGTAAGCACGTACAATACCATCACCTACAGTTAATACTGTTCCAACTTCGTCTAATGTAGCTCCTGCTTCAAATCCTGAAAGTTGTTGTTTTAAGATTGCTGATATTTCAGCTGGTTTTACTTCTGCCATCTTATTATATTTTTAGATAAAATATCTTAGTTTAATGTAAATTCTCTTTTTAATTTATTTAATTTATTTGCAATACTTGCATTGTATTGAATATCTCCAACACGTAAAACAAAACCACCAATAATGCTCTCGTCTATCATGTTATTAACTTCAACATCTTTTCCTGTAAGCTCTTTAACTTTAGCTAAAACCTTAATTTTTAAATCGTCGGTTAAAGGAACAGCTGTAGTAACTTGAGCAATTTGAGTCCCTGTTAATTCGTCAAATAATTGATTGTATTTTAAAGCAACTTCGCCTAAAAGTGGTAATCTTTTATTTGTAATTAAGGTATCAATTAAATTTTCTGTTATGGCATTAGAGTTTTTAAAAACCTCTAATAAAACAGACTTCTTAATTGAAGTACTCACTACAGGGTTTTGAAGCATATCGTTTAAATCTTTGCTTTCTGCAATAGTTTTAGCTATTAGCTTCATATCATTATTTACAACATCTGTTGCATTTTTATCTGATGCTAAACTTAAAACTGCTTTTGCGTAACGTATTGCTGCTCTTGCTCCTGCCATTATTTTTTAATTTAATTTTGCTTCACCTAACATAGACTCAACCAATTCAATTTGCTTGTCTTTATTAGATAATTCTGCACGTACAACTTTTTCTGCTATTTCGATAGATAAACCTGCTACATGATTTTTAAGTTCAGCCATAGCAGCTTTCTTTTCGCTTTCAATTGCAGATTGTGCTTGTTCTATAATAGAATTTGCTTGTGCTTGTGCTTCACCTTTAGCATCTTCTATCATTTTCACTTTTATATCACGAGCTTCTTTAAGTAACGTTTCGCGTTCTGCTCTTGCTTCTTTTAAAATACGCTCATTATCTGCATGAAGATTTTCCATCTCTTTACGAGCGTTCTCAGCAGATGCTAATGCTTTTTTTATTCCTTCTTCTCTATCGCTAACTGCTCCAAGAATAGGTTTCCAAGCAAACTTTTTTAAGATTAATAATAAGAATATGAACGTAATTGCTGTCCAAAATACCAATCCAAAACCAGGTGTAATTAAATCCATTTGTTTTTTGTTTTAATAACTTAAATTTAAAAAAACATTGAAGCAACCAACCGTTGCTTCAATGTTTTTAGGTTTTTTACCCTTGTAAGAAAGCAACAACAACACCAAATAGTGCTACTGCCTCTACGAAGGCTGCTAAAATTAATGCAGAAGATTGAATCTTTCCGTGCATTTCTGGTTGACGTGCCATAGCTTCCATAGCTGATCCACCAATTTTACCAATACCAAGTCCAGCTCCAATAGCTGCTAAACCAGCTCCAATCGCTGCAATTCCAGTAATAGTCATAGTTATAAAATTTAAATTAATTAATGATGTTCTTCTTCTGTTGCCATCCCAAAATATAAGGCTGACAATATTGTAAATATATATGCTTGTATTGCTGTAACTATAATCTCTATAACTGTAATGAATAAAGAGAATGCTACAGAAACTGGAGCAATTGCTACAGATTTAAATACAAATATTAATGACATTAATGCTAATATGATAACGTGTCCTGCTGTAATGTTAGCAAACAAACGAATCATTAAAGAGATTGGTTTTACAAACATTCCAATTATCTCGATAGGCATTAAAAATATTTTCATAGGCACTGGAACTCCTGGCATCCAAAAAATGTGTTTCCAGTAATTTTTGTTACCACTTATTGTTGTAATTATAAATGTGAATATGGCAAGTGTAAATGTAAATGCAATGTTCCCACTTAAGTTGGCACCATTTAAAATTGGTATTAATCCAAAGATGTTATTAATCCAAATAAAGAAGAAGATGGTTAATAAATATGGCATGTATTTTTTGTACTTATGCTCACCAATCATTGGTCTAGCAATTTCGTCTCTAACAAATACGATTAATGGCTCAATAAATCCAGCGATTCCTGTTGGAACTTTATCGTTAGATTTTTTATAAACTTTAGCAGTAGATAAGAAAACAACTAATAGTAAGATTGCAGAAACCCACATCATAAATACATTTCTAGTTATAGAAATATCTGTAGGCATGCTTGCATTTGTTGGGTGATGCTCAGCATCAAAAGCAACCTCTTGTGCATTAGAATCTAATTGGTATATTTTTTCGTGAAGTTTAACAAATTTACCATCATTTTTTTCTACTATCACTTTACCTGAATCATCATGATGAAAAGCGCTAGATGAAAAAGTTGTTAATCCATTATCTGTCCATAAAATAACTGGTAATGATAATGAAACTGGTTTCCCTTTCCAATCCCATAAATGAAACTCATGAGCATCCTTAACGTGGTGCAAAATCATTTCTTTGGCATTGAATTCTTTATCTTCTGTAGGATCAGAGTTTTCTGATGCAAATCCAACAAACGTTGTTGCTAAAAATAATACAGAAAAAATCGTGCTTTTAAAGGTGTTTAACATCATTATGTATTGCTTAAAAATACCTTGCTTTAATTTCCGTGCAAATGTACGTACATTATATTAATTGTCAAACACTTTTTTAATGATTATTTAACCCCTTGTTTTTAAAGAGTTTTTAAGGCTTTTTTTGAAGAAAAGTTGTCAATGAATAGACTTCAAAAAACAAGTATAAAAAGTATGGAATAAAGAAATTAAACACGTCTGGTTGCTTGTTCTCAACTTCTGATAAAAAAACAGGTAACAAAAAGACAATTGCTAATACCATTTTTAAAAGTGTAAAACCCATAAAAGTATTAAATATTTCCGTTTTCCCGTTGGAATATTTATAATTTATAACTGTATATAATAACGAAGTTATCACAAAATGAAAAATGTAAATCTGCCATAAAGGAATGATAAAACTAAAATTGTTTGCAAAATGTGATAGTAGATAACTATGTATTCCTAAAAGGATAAGTGTCACTATTACATTCTGAATTAAAAAAGTAAATTCTCTAGTTTTAAAAGCTTGATTCATCTTGTTTAATAATATATACTATTATTTAGTGTCTTTTGAAGCTGCAATAATACGTTTTATTACATATACAACAGAAATAATTACAGAACTTAAAGTAAAAATTAAGGTGAATAAATTGTTTTTGTTAGGGTGTTTTTCATCAAGTTTTACACCAACAAAAGTGCCTACTGCTATAATAGCAATCATTTGAAAGGCAATACTTGAAAGACGAGCGTAGTTATTAAGCTGAGTGTCCTTGCCCTGTTTTTTGGGTTTGTTGTTGTTGTTCACTTCTTGTATTAAAATCTTTTACGGCACCTTTCATAACACAGGTTACGTTAAATGTTGCTCCAGGTTCAACTTCTAATTTCCCTAAAACAACTTCGCCTTCTATGTGTGCTGTAGACTTTAAACTAAGTGTGCCTGAAAGCGCTAATTTTCCAGTAAATTTCCCTTCGAAATGGGCATCTGTACCACTCAATGTGCCTTTAATATAACCAGATTTACCAACAACAACTTTTCCAGGAGTTTTTATATTTCCCTCAATGGTTCCATCTATTCTTAAATCTCCATCACTTGTTAAATCTCCAACAATTTTAGTTCCTTTAGAGACAATATTTTGGCTTGAAGTTAATTCATGGCCTGTTCTGTCTTTTTTGTTTTCTGAAAACATAATGAATGCTTTTTAAGGTTGTTTATAAATTTAAATAATCGTCGAAATTTTTATGGATTTGAATGATTCTATAATTTGATGATGATACAGCGAAAAAGTCATGTACAATTTTGTCTTTCTTTTTCTCCTGAAGAGATTGTGCATAACCAACTGCTCCATCTTTACTTTTTAATCCATGAACAATTACAAAGGTTGTTGTAGGATTATAGATGTCTACTGAGAGTGTTAATTCGTAGACATTTACTTTGTCTATTTCTGCTTGTAGCACTTTTTTAAACTCCTCTATTTCTTCTATAGAAGGGTTTGTAAAGTAATAAACTATTTTAAAGTTTTTATCTTCTTTATCAGCAATTAACACAAAATCTTTACTAGCTATTTGTGGCAAAACATTATCTATTAAATCTTGAGCTCTTAAACCTTCTGGAGTATTCGCATAATTTAAAGCAACAAAATTTAATGCATTAGAATAAGCTTCAAAACCATTAAGCCTACCTGTTGCTGTTGCCTTTAACAACTCAAATTTTGGAACCATTGGGTCTCCTTGAAAAGCAACAATATATTCGTCGCATTGCCTAATCACTTCACTATAATTCTGGTTTTCTAACTTATTGAATAAAGCTGTATAAATATTTTCTGGGCTGTTTTCGTCTTTTATAGATGCTGATTCTGGATTCTGTAGAATAGCAGCATAACGTGAGTCTGGATAACTAGATATTATATCATTTTTAGTTATTGTAGCTTCATCGTTTTCACCTAGTAAGTTGTATAATTTATAGAGATTATATTTAGAAGGAAGTACTAGTTTCTGCTCTGGATCTTTACTTAATAAACTTTGAAAGGTTTCTTTAGACAGTTCATATTCCTTAAATTTCTCTTTGTAAATAACAGCTAATTGATAGTAGGCAAAATTTCGTTCTTTAATAATGCTATCTATTTCTTTTTGTTCTGTTGGAATTCTATCTAAATAATACTCAGGGTTAAATAATTCGTTTTCTGCAACTGAAACTGTTTCCTTATTATCAGAAGTATCGTTTGTAAATATTTTACTTTTTGAAGACCATCTCCAATCATCTTCTAATTGTCTGTCTCCCCAGTTTTTAATAAAGTCGTTTTTTCCATAAGCAACAGTTGTTGGATTATAAAAATAAAAACTGGATGCTGGAGGTCCACCTGGTCCTCTTAAAGATTTTGATGGAGAGTTTTTAGAGCCAAAATCATTTTTGCTAGGGTCTGATAAAGCAAAATCTTGGTTTCTACTAGCAATTTCTTGTTCTAATTCTTTTTGTTCCTGTTCTTCTTGGGCTTTTATTTTAAGCTCTTCGGTGTACGCTTCAAAATAGGCTAATTGTTCATCTGGCGATAATCTGGTAATACTAATAATACTATCGTTAGCAAAGGCAATGTCTCCGTAATAAATAACATCGTCTAAATTATCTCTTTTTCGTTTTATAATTCTAAATGGTTTACTATTTGTAACCATATTAGTCATTGTGCTATCATAATACGCTCCAGCAATTTTGTATTGAGAGTAATCGAAAAAATAATCTCCTAAAATTTCATAATTAATCGCTTTTAATTTTATATCACTTGAATTGGTTCTTAGCGATTTGTTATAATATTCCACTGCTAACGAAGCAGAATCAATAGAACGAAAAAAATCTGCTTTTTGATGATAAATTTTATCTAAATAAGGTCTGTTTTCTCTGTTTTCTTCTAAATCTGTTAGTGTTTCTAAAAGGATTTCTTTATCACCACTAGCAATGCTAAAATTATTTGCTTGTTCTAAATGAGCAGCAATTAAATAAATACGTGGTGTTTTTCTGTTTAGTTTTATAACTTCTTCGAAGGCCAAGTTAGCACTATCTTTATAACCTAGTCTGTTATATAACTGACCTTGAATATAGCGATAACGACCTCTTTCGTCATGATTTTTTGTGTTTGTACTTGCAATTTCTAATTGCGTAACTGCACTATCTAGATATTTTAAGTTAATATATGCTTGAGCTAATGTTGAAGTCGCGTCGGCTAAATCCTGATTTACTAATTCTTCTTGATATAGCAAACGCTTAATGTTTTCTATAGCAAGTTCGTCGTTTTCTAATCTTAGATTTGTTTTTTCGCGCCATATTTTTGCTTGATTAATTTTATCGCTGGCAGCATATTTATAAAGAATGTAATTAAAGGCTTCTAGTGCTGGAACAAATCTTTGGTCGAAATATCTAGACTTTCCTAAAAGCAAATAAGCTTCATCCATTTGCGGATTTACTTCTTTGCCCTGAATATTCATACTATGCATTTGAATTGCTTTAACAGCTTTTTCTTCAGCTCTATTAAAACTTTCATTTTTACTTTGCCCAGGAAGTGTTACTTCTTCAGAAATTTGCATTCTCTCTATTGGAAGAATATCCCAGTAATCATCTTGATACGTTTCATTAAGAGAAAGCCTTCCTTCTTCTAAAGCTATGTAACCATTATACAAGGTATTGTCTTTTGCAGAAAGTGCATGATAATTTCTACTTATAAAAGAATCCTTTTTTCGAGAGCAACTCGTTACAATAAGAGCGACGCAAAACAGGAATGATATGATTCTAAAAGAGGTACTCAAAGTTGATTGTATTTGGTTTAAGTATAAACTAAAATTAGCTACATATATTATGTATAGCCGTAAAAATAAGGCATCTTTTTGAATTATTTGTATAGAAACATATCAAAAAAACAGCTAGGTGAGAAATATCGTAAATGAGATTTCTAGCTTTTTAATATATAAAAACTTATTTAACTGAGTCCAATTAAGCCGATTCTGCTCCAGAAAAATGAGCTTCTAATTCCTTTAAAGTAGCGTCACTAGTAGCTAAATCTTTAATAATTTTCCCTTTTTCTAAAACCACAATACGTTCGCAAACATCTGTTACATGCATTAGGTCGTGACTTGATATTAATACTGTAACTCCTTTTGTTTCAGCAAGATTCTTAATAATCCCTTTTAAACGAATTTGAGTAGTTGGATCTAAATTTGCGAATGGTTCGTCTAAAATAATAACTTCAGGGTTTCCAATTAAAGCAGCTACAATACCTGCTTTTTTCTGGTTTCCTTTACTTAAATCTCTTAAATATTTTTTCTGGTTTAGTATTTCTCCATGAAAAAAGTCATCAAATTGAGAGATTAAAGCATCAACATCTGCTTTGTTTTGTCCACGAAGTTCCCCAATAAAGTAGAAATATTCTTCTGGAGTTAAATAACCAATTAGAAAAGATTCATCTATAAATGCTGCCGTAAAAGGCTTCCAATCTTCACTGTCTTTTACTAGAATATCATTACTTATTATTTCACCTTTTGTTGGTTTTATTAGATCTAATAACAAGCTAAAAAAAGTGGTTTTACCTGCACCATTATTACCTACCAATCCAAAGCTTTGTCCTTTTGGAATATCTAAATTTTCTATATCTAAAACGGTATTTCCACTGTAATTTTTTATAAGGTTTGTTGTATGTATCATAATGTGTATTAATTATCTTGACTAAAAGCCTGAATCATTTTATATTTTGAATCTAAATATTTTTCTGTAATTAAATTCATTAGTTTTTGATGAAATATAATTCCAATTACACCAAGAATAGTTAATACTAGACAGCCAATTTCAAAACTAAAAAAGAAATAAGACGCTCCAAAAATAGCCAGTGGTAGTAACATTAATGGAATTCCAATAAGCCATTGTACTGCTCCTGTTCCTTGGTAATTAAAAGCTGCACGTTGGTTAAGATCGATCTTCTTTCTGTTAAAAGATCCACCAAATAATATAACATGTGTATTAATACCAATATTATAAACAGCTGCAGCAAAATGTGCTAATAAAATTTTCCATCCAAAATATACGTATGGAATGCTTAGAATAAATAAAATAACGACGCTAACAGCCATCAAGGTGTATTTAGACTTTAAATACTGTTTGTATTTAATATTCTGACTCATAAGCATTTTGTAGTAACCACTATCCCAAGCAGGAATAAATTGTCCGAAATTAATTAAAAAGATTCCTGTAACAAATATGCCAACAAAGGCAAACATCCAAGGCTGATCTTGATATACTGGATTTGGATAAAAAAACAAGCCATAAAGTAGCCCTATTACTAAAATAAAAACTGAAGATCGAGATCGTTTATTTCTCCAAATCAATTTTAAATCTAATTGCATAAAAGGAGCTGCATCGCCAAATTTTCTAGTCCATTCTAGATTAGAAGCTTTTACTTCTTGAGTTTTCGTTTTTAACGAACTATCTAAATACAATTGCTTTTTTAATTTGCTGAAATTGATTAGATATAAACCTATTAAAACTAAAATTGGAATGGCTATAAATAAAGGTGTTTCATAAATTGATGATACGGCATTTGAAACTAAATTTGTAAAAGAAATTAAGTTGAAATAATTAATAGCAAATAAGCCTCCAGCAAATGCGATAATAGGTAAATAAGACAACTCTGTTTCAGATGAAAGGCTTTCTATTATAAAATTTAAAAAATTAATAATTAAGGTAATTACAAAAACAGTAAGCACCCAAAAAACAACAGAAATCAAAGCATATCCATTTGCTATAAGCATCACTCCAAATGGTATTGCTGCAAAAAGTGGCAAGACATTAAAAAATGAAAAACTAGATTTCCCTAACACATAATGAACCACTTTAGACCTTTTTGTTGGTAAAGTCAACAATGGTTTTACACTCATTACTGGTAATTTCTGAAAGAAAAAACGCATAAGAACATCGGCTAAAAACCAATAAAATAAATAATTATTTACAATGTTTAACGGGTCTTGCTCTGGAAATGTTTCTTTTAAAATAGGATATAAAGCAATTCCTAATGCTAAAAACATAACCATAAAATACAAAGCAACAAAGACTAGTAAGACGTTTAATGCCATGCTTTTCTGCCAATATGAAGACCTAAAATATTGCTTCCATTCTAGGTTTATAAAGTGTTTTAATGTCATCTGTTTGAAATTTTTTATTCTTAAAAAATGAAGAAACAAAAAAATTCTTCACATTCAGGAATTCACATAAAAAAAACCATCATTTTTTGAAATTTAATAATGCTTATTGTTCATGTTCATTTCATCTGTTTAAGGTTGGTTTTCTCTATTAGTAATATTAATGTACATTTTGTTACAATCAAAACTAAATTCTATCTGTATTTCTTATTTTTGTGAAAAATTTAAATATGTCACATTTTCATAAACTTACTATAAAAGATATTTTAAGAGAAACCGACAAATCTGTTGTCTTAAGTTTCGATGTCCCTGAAGATTTAAAAACAACCTATGCTTTTAAAGCTGGTCAATATATTACACTAAAAACTAATATAAATAATCATGAAGTAAGACGAGATTACTCGTTATGTTCTTCTCCAAAAAGTGGCGATTTAAAAGTAGCTGTTAAAGAAGTTACAGATGGTACTTTTTCAGCTTATGCAAATAATACTTTAAAGGTTGGAGATGTTTTAGAAGTAGCACCTCCAAAAGGACGATTTTTATTCGAGCCAAACGATTCTAAAACCAAAAACATAGCTGCATTTGCTGCAGGAAGTGGTATTACTCCAATATTGAGTATTGTAAAATGTGCATTGGAAGAAGAAGTTTATAGCAAAGTTATTCTTGTTTATGGAAACAAAACGATTAAAGACACCATGTTTTTGCAGCAACTTTTAGACTTGCAACATCAATATAAAGATCGTTTTTCTATTCAATTTGTATTCAGTCAGGCTGATGAAGCCGATGCTATTTTTGGACGCATTGAAAAAAGCACTGTTAATTTTGTTATGAAAAACACACACAAGCATGTGGTTGTAGATGCCTTTTATTTATGTGGTCCTGAAGCGATGATTCATACGGTTAAAGACGTACTAACTGAACATGATATTCCTGAAGATAATATTCATTATGAGCTTTTTAAAGCTGCAAAACCTACAGATGTAAATGAAGATGAAATAGCAACTGGTAAAACAAAAATTACAGTTGTAGTAGATGAGGAAGAGAGTACTTTTGAAATGTCTCAAAAACAATCCATTCTTGAAGCAGCTTTAGATGAAGATTTAGATGCACCTTATTCTTGTCAAGGAGGTATTTGCAGTAGTTGTTTGGCTAGAGTTACTGAAGGCGAAGTTACCATGAGACAGAACAACATTTTAACAGATAATGAAGTCGCAGAAGGGTTAGTTTTAACCTGTCAAGCACATCCAACAACACCAACGGTTAAGGTTGATTATGATGATATTTAGGATATAACATTTGACAACAGATTATAAATTAATATCGAAAGACGAATTAACTGAACTTGCTAAAAGTTATGGATTAAATTATTAGAACGAATTAACAAATTTCGTTAAAGAATTGCCTTATGGGAGGAATAAAAATCGTAACAACTTAAAACTCGTTCTCACTGAGAGAAAAGGGTCTTGTAGCTCAAAACATGCACTTTTAAAAACTATAGCTGACTTAAATAGTATTCCACATATTAAGCTAATTCTTGGAATTTATAAAATGACACAAATTAATACGCCAAAAATTGGGAATGTATTATCTGAAAACAACATTGATTTTATTCCAGAAGCACATTGTTATCTAAAAGTTGGTGAACAACGTTTTGACCTAACAGACAAAAACTCTGATATTAAAAAAATTGAAACCGATATCATTCAAGAAATTGAAATTGAGCCAGAACAAATTGCCAAATTTAAAGTTGACTACCATAAAGCCTTTATAAAAAACTGGATTATTGAAAACAATATAGCGTTAGATTTCAATCAAATTTGGTACATAAGAGAAACCTGTATTGAAAATTTATCTAAGTGAAGCTTATAGAATAGATTCTACTTTTTTAACAATTTTTATAGGAAAAATGCTTTTTGAAACATACTGATAATTATTTGGATATTTATTTCCATAAATAGATGTTGGTATTAATGGAAATTTCTCTCTATCTGAGACTAAAGCAAAATCTTCTGGTTGATTAAATGGTGCAAAACCAGCAAAAGGATGAGTAACTCCCCAAATAGTTACCACTTTAACTCCTAACATGGCTGCCATATGTGCGTTTCCAGAATCCATAGACAGCATAACATCAAGATTGGAAATAACATCTAATTCTTCGTCTAATGTTAATTTTCCAGCTAGGTTTATTACATGCTCATTTTTAGATTGAAATTCATCAAGAATTTCAATCTCTTTTTTTCCACCTCCAAATAGTAAGATTTTATAAGTTTTAGAAAGTGTTTCAATCACTTTTTCCATCAATTCTAAAGGATACATTTTGCTTTCGTGTGCAGCAAATGGGGCAATGCCTATCCATTTTTTTGAGTCTGTTCCAATTACCGAAACAATTCTAGAATTTAACTCAACTCTTTTTGGAAAAATGGGGTTTGCTAAGTTTAAAGTGAAACCTAATTCTCTAAAAACATCTGCATAACGTTCGTGTGTTGTTTTTAGTTGTTGGAATGTTTCTCCAGAAACTAAAGCTTTCTTTTCTGCTCTGCCTTTGTCTATTTGAGCAAAGGTTTTTCCGAAGAAAAAGAATTTTAAAATATTTGTACGCAACACATTGTGCAGGTCTGCGATGGCATCAATTTTTATATGAGACTTCTCTACTGCGCTCGAAGTGACACTAGAAAAAGTTTGGTTTTTTAACTCTTTAGATAATTTATAAAGACCTAAAACACCTTTGTGTTTTCCTTTTAAATCTGCTGGATATACTGTTACATTTTCTAAATCTCTAAAAAAAGGCGTAAAAAATTCCCTAGTTAAAACCGTTAGTTTTACATCTGGATATTGAGTAGTAAATGCCTTTAAAACAGGAATTGTCATCGCAACATCTCCCATAGCTGAAAGACGAATAACTAGGATGTGTTTCGTTGAAGACATAATACAAAAGTTATGTCATATTGAGCGCAGTCGAAATATCTTGAAAAACAGATTCTTCACTATGTTCAGAATGACAATCTGTGACTACTTCTGTGAGCGAAGTACTGGATTCAATTCATCGTCGTTGTACATTTTCATTTGCTTATACACTTTCATGTACTTATCGCCTAATTCAATATCACTTAATAACGTATCTATAGCAGTCGATAAATCTACTCGTTGCTCCAAAAGGACATCCAATTTCTTCTTACAGGCTACTAAATGAGCTTCAGAGGCATCTGTACGAGTTGCTTCTTCGTTCATATGGTACACTTTTAAAGCTAAAATTGACAATCTATCAATTCCCCAAGCTGGACTTTCTGTGTTAATAGTTGCGTCTGCTTTAGGTGTCACGCCATTATATTTCTCAAGAAAATAACTATCAATATATTCCACCATGTCTGTTCTATCTTGGTTTGAAGCATCAATTTGACGTTTCAATTTTAAAGCAGCAACAGGATCTATTTGTGGGTCGCGAATAATATCTTCGTAATGCCATTGAACTGTGTCTATCCAACATTTTCTATAAAGCAAATGCTCAAGTAAATGAGTTGCCTTATTGTATGGATTTTCAAATGCTTGATCTACCGTATTTATAACATGATATTGGTTAATTACGTCTTGGAAAATTCTATTGGCTTTGTCTGAAAACATGATTTTGATTTTAAATAACAAATCTACATATTTTTTAGCTAAAAGATTTTTAAAGCTTTAAGAATGTAGATTCGCGTTCACTATATTATTAATATAAAAATTACAAACGTAAATATAAGTCTAATTAATTAACTTTACCACTCTATAAAACGAGTCCACTATGCACATTCATAACTTTTCAAATCAAAACACAATATTAAATACGTTTATCTCTGAAATGAGAGATAATAATATACAAAAAGACAGCATGCGCTTTCGAAGAAACATAGAACGTATTGGGGAAATTTTAGGTTACGAACTGAGTAAAACACTAAGCTATAAACCAACAACCATTAAAACGCCTCTTGGTATTTGTAACATTGATAAATTAGATAACGATATTGTGCTTTGCTCTATTTTAAGAGCTGGAGTTCCATTGCACGACGGTTTACTTAATTATTTTGATAAAGCTGAGAATGCCTTTATTTCTGCATACAGACACCATAAAGAAAATCCTGAGAGTTTTGAAATAATTGTCGAGTATTTAGCATGTCCAAGTTTAGAAAACAAGACATTAATTTTAGCCGATCCAATGTTAGCCACTGGGCAATCTATGGTTGCTACTTATGAGGCTTTAAAGCCTTTTGGGAAACCAAAACACATTCATTTAGTTAGTGTTATTGCTGCTCAAGAAGGCATTGATTATATTGAATCTCATTTCGGTAAAGATACTCATTTATGGGTTGCTACTGTAGATGAAAAACTCAACGAAAAAGGATATATAACTCCTGGCTTAGGTGATGCTGGAGATTTAGCTTTTGGAGAAAAACTACAGCATTAAATTAATTACTGGAATAAGAATAAGTATCCAGATTAAAACTTCTTTAAACCATTTTTCTTTTAATATTTCCATATAAGTCGCTAAGATTATTGATAAAGGTGCAAATAGGAATAAGAACTCTGCTCCAGTTTTATTTGGAGAAATTAAAACTATTGCAAACCCAATTAAAGTTGCAATAAGTATTAAAAAATAAGATGGTTTGACATTTTTAGATTTTGTTTTAATGCTATTAATATAAAAAAACACTGCCCAAATAAAATAAGAGAAGATAATAGTAGAAGATATTATGATTGGTCTTGAATTTAAATGACTAAAATCGAAACTTATATCTGTTTTCATATTCAAAAAGTAATCTAAGATGTTTGTGTTTGTAACAATTAGGATACTTATACAAATAACTACTACAGTAAGGATTCCAACAAATGGAATTATCCAATTTTTTATATCTGTAATGGTATATAAAATAATAGCAATAAAAATTAGGGTATAAAATAACGATGCCCAAAAACTTAACAATGTTGCTAGGCTAACCCAAAAAGCTGCATCGAACAATTTTTTATTTATTTGCTTCTTAGTTCTAATACTTATAATGCGTCTTAAAGCAAATAAAATAAACAGATTTGCAACAAGTATTTTAGAATTTAAGAACGTCTGTGGCATGATAATCATAAACAAACTAAAAAATAAAATCTTGTAGCTGTTGTTTTTTGTTAAATCATTCTTACCAGATAGAAAATCGAAAACAAAGACAGAAAAAATACAAACTCCCAATAACAAAATTTGTTTAATGATGTTTCCAGCCTCAAAATCTTGGGTTGTTTTAAAAACTTTTGTTAATGTAAATGTAATGGTTAACAAAACACTAACAACAATTAAATGTATAGGTTTGGCTTTGCTAAAAAAACTAGATATCATTTATTAAGTTTGTTTTTTTGATAAAAAAATAATCTCACAAAAAGGTAATTACTAATATTCTTCGTTATTTATTAAAATTTAAAATGAAAAAAATGTAATTTTGTTGCATAAATATATTGATAATACCTTATAAGCTCTTATTGAGCATTAAATTTTTATAAAATGAAAGATTTTTTTTACGCAATTCAAGATTTATTTGTCGATGTGTTATTTGCTCCTTATGATGCTTTAGCTAAGTTAGAACTAGAGAATTGGTTTGCAGCAAATATCGTTTCTTGGTTATTTGTTATTGTTGGATTTATTGCCTTTGTGTATTGGATGATTCAATTAAAAGGTTTTAATGATAATAACGAAGAAAATAAAAGCATTACATCTCATTCTTATTTATAAATCGAAACCAATATCTTTTCGATAATACATCTTATCAAAGTGTAGTTTTTCTATATTTTGATAAGATTTTTTTATGGCTTCTTGATATGTATCTCCAAAGGATGTAATTGCCATAACACGTCCGCCAGAAGTCACAATTTGCCCTTCCTTATTGATAGCTCCTGCATGAAAAGGTATCGATTCTGAAACATTCTCTAACCCAGTAATCTCTTTACCTTTTTCATAACTTTCTGGATAGCCACCAGAAACCATCATCACAGTAGTTGCTGCACGTTGGTCTATTTCAATATTTATTTTATCAAGAGTTTGATTTGAAATAGCCTGGAAAATTTCAACCAAATCGGTTTTAAGTCTTGGCAAAACTACTTCTGTTTCTGGATCTCCCATTCTTACATTATATTCAATCACTTTTGGGTCTTCTCCTACTTTTATCAACCCTATAAAAACAAAACCTTTATAAGGTAAATTATCTTTTTTTAATCCTTCAATAGTTGGTATTACAATGCGCTCTTCAATTTTTTTTAGAAATTCATCAGTAGCAAAAGGCACTGGTGAAACTGCTCCCATACCTCCAGTATTTAAGCCTGTATCTCCTTCACCAATTCGCTTATAATCTTTTGCTGTTGGTAATATTTTGTAGTTTTTCCCATCTGTTAAAACAAAACAACTTAACTCTATACCATCAAGGAATTCTTCGATAACCACTTTCGTGCTTGCTTCCCCAAATTTGGCATCAACTAGCATGTTTTTTAACTCCGTTTTAGCTTCGCTTAAGTCATTAAGAATTAATACGCCTTTTCCTGCTGCTAATCCATCTGCTTTTAAAACGTAAGGTGGATTTAACGTTTCTAAAAAATTATATCCTTCTTCAACATTGCTTACATTAAAACTTTTATATGCTGCTGTTGGAATATTGTGTCTAACTAAAAACTCTTTAGCAAATTCTTTACTCCCTTCTAATTCAGCAGCTGCTTTTTGAGGCCCTATTACAGAAACATGTTTTAAATCTTCGTCATTTAAAAAGAAATCATGGACACCTTGCACTAAAGGATCTTCAGGCCCTACAACAACCATATATATTTCATGTTCTATAACAGCTTTTTTAATTGCTTGAAAATCTGTTACTTTTAAATCTAAATTTTTTGCAATTTGATTTGTTCCTGAATTACCTGGAGCTACAAAAAGTGACTTACATAAAGGGCTTTGAGCCATTTTCCAAGCAAAAGTATGCTCTCTGCCACCAGAGCCAAGAATTAAAATGTTCATGTTGTGTGTTGTTTGCTGCAAAAATAAAATTAATGCTACCAATACAAGAATATTTTTTATTTACTTTACAAAAATATCTTAATCGATTGAATTTATTTGACCTTACATTACGACTAAATGGTTTTCCTATTGGTAAAGCTAAAACTGTTCTAGATGAAATTCAGAATAAATCTGAGTCGGAGTTTGAAATTTACATCAATCAAAAGAAAGAAGATATTGTTTCGTATCATTTAAATCACACCTCGTTTTATAAATCTTTAGCTAAAAATATAGATCCGAAAAACTGGAATTCTGTTCCTGTAATGACAAAGCGTGATTTGCAACAACCATTAAAAGATAGGTTGTCTAAAGAATTCTCAATAAAACATATTTATATCAATAAAACTTCTGGATCCTCTGGAGATCCATTTGTTTTTGCAAAAGATAAACTATGCCATGCATTAACTTGGGCTGTTATTCAAAACCGTTTTGGATGGTTTGATTTAGATTTTAACACTTCCAAACAAGCAAGATTTTATGGTATTCCGTTAGATAAAAAAGGATACTATAAAGAGCGCTTAAAAGACAAGTTAAGCAATCGTTTTAGGTTTTCGATTTTTGATTTAAGTGATGATGCTTTTGAAAAATGTTTAAATACATTTAAAAAAACAGCGTTTGATTATATTAATGGTTATACGAGTTCCATTGTACAGTTTGCTAAATTTCTTAATAAGAAAAATTTAGTATTAAAGAATGTTTGTCCAACTTTAAAAGCCTGTGTAGTAACCTCAGAAATGTTATTTGAAGACGATAAAAAACTCTTAGAAAAGCAGTTTGGCATTCCAGTAGTTAATGAGTATGGAGCTTCTGAATTAGATTTGATTGCTTTCCAGAATCCTAAGGATGAATGGCAAATTACTAGTGAATCTTTGTTAGTAGAAATTTTAGATGAAAATAATCAAGTTTTACCATTTGGAAAAGAAGGACGTATTGTAATAACATCTTTTTATAACAAAGCACATCCATTTATTAGGTATGATATTGGAGATATAGGAGTGCTTTCAAAAAACAGCACCTTACAAAAACCAATCTTAGAAAAGCTTATTGGCAGAACTAATGATATTGCCATTTTACCAAGTGGAAAAAAAGCTGCTGGGTTAACCTTTTACTATATTACAAAAAGTATTATTGAAGATGATGGACAAGTAAAAGAATTCGTTATTGAACAAATAAAAAAGGACACTTTTAAAATTATTTATGCAAGCCCAAAAGATCTTTCTCATTCTAAAATAGAGACCATAAAAACCGAAATGGAAAACTATCTTGAAAAAGGGTTACATATTGTTTTTGAAAGGCGAGAATACATAGAACGATCAAAAGGAGGCAAACTAAAACAGTTTACATCATTAATAAATAGAGCTAACAATTAATGAAAGACATTCTAATTATAACAAGTTATTTTCCACCAGAATCTGGAGCTGCATCTAATAGAATATTTCATTTATCTGAAGGTTTACAGAAACGTCAATACCATGTTTCTGTTTTAACTCCTTTGCCAAATTATCCTACAGGCAAGATTTTTGAAGCCTACAAGGGAAAGTTTAAACAAACTTCTACAGAGAATGATATAAAAATTCATCGGTTATGGATTTACGCGAGTAATTCTAAGAACAAGCTTTTAAGATTATTTGCCATGTTATCTTACAGCTTTAGTTTGGTATGGTTTTTCATGTGGCATAAAGTTCCTAAAACTGTTATTATTCAATCTCCTCCATTATTGGTTGCTTTTACAAGTGTCTTATTTTTAAGGTCTAAAAAAAGAAAACTTATTTTAAATGTTAGTGATTTATGGCCAATTGCTGGTTTAGAATTAAATGTTTTTAAAAAGAATTTTAGCTATAGATTATTGGAAAGAATTGAAAAATATAACTATAAAAAAGCTGATATTATATTTGGTCAAAGTGAAGAAATTCTAGAACATATAAAATGCCTCTTCTCAAAAAAAGAAACCTATTTATATAGAAATTATCCTGATTTTGAGATTCCTAAAATTGAAACAAAAACTCTTTCAAACGAAAAGATAAAACTTGTTTATGCAGGATTACTTGGCATAGCTCAAGGCATTTATAGTTTAAGTAATCAATTGAATTATTCTAATATAGAATTTCATATTTATGGCGCTGGATCTGAGCAAATAAAAATTGAAGATTTTATTAATAAGAATCCCGAATTACCCATATTTTACCATGGAGAAATAACTAGAAAAGAGCTTCATAAAGAACTTTTAAAATACGATATAACTATCATTCCTCTATTAAATAGAATTTATGGTTCGGTACCTTCAAAGATTTTTGAATATGCAAAATTAGGTTTGCCAATGATTTATTTTGGTGGTGGTGAAGGAGAGAAGATTATTGAAAATAATGGATTAGGTTGGGTTGCTAATGCAGGTGATTATAATGATTTAAATAAAACTATTTCGGCTATCACAAAAGCTGATTTATCAATAGAATATAAAAAACAAATAAGGCAAAAAGCTGATGAAAAGTTTAATTTTAAGAAGCAATTAGATGTTTTAATAAAGCATATTTAATAAGCCTTCTCTTCTCCTTTAACAGCATTCATAACAGTTTTAAAAATAATTTTGAGATCTAATAATAACGACCAGCTTTCTATATAAAATATATCGTATTTAACTCTACCTATAATATCTTTATCTGTTTCTACTTCGCCTCTAAAACCACTAATCTGTGCTAATCCAGTAATGCCTGGTTTAACAAAGTGCCTAACCATAAACTTGTCTATTCTCTTTGCATACATATTAGTATGACTCACCATGTGAGGTCTTGGTCCAACTACAGACATATCTCCAAAAAGAACATTAAAAAACTGAGGTAGTTCGTCTATACTCGTTTTTCTAATAAATTTTCCAATTTTTGTTATTCTTTGATCGCCTCTAGTAGCTTGAAATAAATGTGCGTCCTTATTAGGCATCATTGACCTAAATTTATAACAATCAAATTCTTTATAATTAAAACCATTTCTGGATTGTTTAAAAAATACTGGGCCTCTTGACTCTAATTTTATTAATATAGCTATAATTGGTGTTAACCATGATAGTAAAAAAATAATGACAATCGATGAGAATAAAATATCAAAAGTTCGTTTAATAAAATGATTAACAGAATCTTCTAATGGAATATTTCTTAGCGATAAAATTGGAGTAAAATCATAATATTCATATCTCAGCCTTTTAGAATAGATATCTTTATTGTCTGGTAAAAACTTGAGTATTTTTAAGTTGTTATCTGCAAAATCAATTATTCTATACATTTGGGAATTTGAAAGCTCTGAAATGGAGCAATAAATCTCATCTATAGACTCATTAACAATAAAACGAAAACAAGCATCTAAATTGAATGTTTCTTTGTCTTTAACATTAAACGTTTGCTTGTGCATATAACCATATTCAGGATTCTTATTAAAGAAATTCTCAAGAATTGTTGTTTGTTTGTTTTCACCAAAAATGACAGTAGTCCTATAATTTCCTCCAAAAACTGTTCTGTACTTTTGTAATAAATAGTATAATGTAAACTTGGATAAACCAATAAGTAAAAATGTTGTTAATGAGTATTTTATAATGGTAAAAGGTTGGATATTTAATTCATGATTAAATCCTGAAAAAGCAAACATTAATAAAGTAAACAAAGCCAATTGTTTAATTAATAATGCTGCAATAGTGATTTCTCTTGAATATCTATAAACTTCGTAAAATTTTGAATATATAGAGAGTACAACCCAACAAGTAGATACAATAAATACAAACTTTATTGGTTCTACCATTTTAAAAAAATACGTAACAGCTAGAACATTAATGATACTTAAATCAATAATGTAAGAAATGTGTTTTAAATAGCCTGAGTATCTACCTTGCTTAAATGTTGTCACCTATTTTCTTATATGCTTTGAAAAATCTTTATGTTCGCTTTTGTATAATTCATCTTCAGTAAGGCTTTTAAAATAATTAAATGTTTTAAGCATGCCTTCTTCTCTCCCAACCTTAGGTTCCCAGCCTAATAATTTTTTTGCCAAAGTAATATCTGGTTGTCTTTGTAACGGGTCATCTTTTGGAAGTTCTTTATATGCTATCTTTTGATCAGTTCCTGTTAATTTAATTATTTCTTCAGCAAAATCTTTAATTGAGATTTCATGAGGATTTCCAATATTTACTGGATAAGAATAATCACTAAATAAAAGTTTATAAATACCATCTACTTGGTCGCTAACATAACAAAAAGATCTTGTTTGCATGCCATCTCCAAAAACAGTTAGGTCTTCACCTCTTAAAGCTTGACCCATAAAAGCAGGAATAACCCTTCCATCATTCAGCCTCATTCTTGGGCCATAAGTATTAAAAATACGTACAATTCTTGTTTCTAATCCATGAAATCTATGATATGCCATAGTTATAGATTCTTGAAATCTTTTAGCTTCATCATAAACTCCTCTTGGGCCAATGGTGTTTACGTTACCATAATATTCTTCTGTTTGTGGATGAACTAATGGATCTCCATAAACTTCAGACGTTGAGGCTATTAAAAGTCTCGCGTTTTTAGCTTTAGCAAGGCCTAATAAATTGTGTGTGCCTAAAGAACCTACTTTAAGTGTTTGAATAGGAATTTTTAAATAATCTATTGGGCTTGCTGGTGATGCAAAATGAAGAACATAATCTAGCTCTCCTTCAATATTAATAAACTCTGTTACATCATGTTCTATAAATTGAAAAAGTGGGTTTTCTAATAAATGGCTTATATTTTTTTTGTCGCCAGTTATAAAATTATCCATTCCAATAACTTGGAATCCTTCTTTAATAAATTTATCGCATAAGTGTGAGCCTAAAAATCCAGCAGCTCCTGTAATTAATACTTTTTCCATTATTGTAATATATAACTAAGCTTTAATATTATTTAATAGCCAAATTTTAACTATTGATAGTTGAATAAATAAGATAAATGGATTTATTAAGCACCACTACCTATTTTATAATACACAAAGCCAATGCTTTCTAGTTCTTCTTTGTTTAGAATTCCTCTTCCGTCAAAAACGAAAGCTGGTTTCTGCATATTATCATAAATTCTCTGCCAATCATAGCTTACAAATTCATCCCATTCCGTTAGGATAGCTATGCAATGTGATTGATTACAGGCTTCATAAGCATCATCATGAACATGTAACAAAGTTTTATTATCTTCAGTAGGTCTAGATTTTAAATAATCTAAATCTGAATATACTTGTTTAGCAGAAACTTTAGGATCGTAAACAGAGATTTTAGCTTGTTCGCTTAATAAACTATCTGCAACTTTAATTGCTGCTGATTCACGAGTATCATTTGTGTCCTTTTTAAAAGCCCAACCAAGAAATGTAATTTTTTTGCCTGATACTGTATTGTACAAAGTACTTACAATAAGATCTGAAAATCGCTGTTTCTGATGCTCATTTATTAATATGACTTGTTCCCAATAATCTGCCACCTCATCTAGTCCATAGCTTTTAGCAATGTAAACTAAATTTAAAATATCTTTTTGAAAACATGAGCCCCCAAAACCAACTGAAGCCTTTAAAAATTTTGGCCCAATTCTACTATCCATTCCTATAGCTTTAGACACTTCATTTATGTCTGCACCAGTTTTTTCACAAATTTCAGACATAGCATTTATTGAAGAAACACGTTGTGCTAAAAATGCGTTTGCAGTTAGTTTAGAAAGTTCAGACGACCAAACGTTTGTTGTAAGTATTCTATCTTCCGGAACCCAATTAGCATAAATATCTGATAAAGCTTTTAAAGCTTCTTCTCCTTTCGCTGTCGATTCTCCACCAATTAAAACACGATCTGGCATTAAAAGATCGTCAACTGCTGTCCCTTCAGCTAAAAATTCAGGATTAGATAATATTTCGAAATGTACATGATTACCTGTATTGTTTAAAATACTTTTAATAGCAGCTGCTGTTCTAACAGGTAGTGTTGATTTTTCAACAACAATTTTATCTTGTTTTGCAACTCGTGCTATCTGTCTAGCACAGAGTTCAATATATTTCAAATCTGCAGCCATTCCTTTACCTTTTCCATAAGTCTTAGTTGGCGTGTTTACAGAAATAAAAATAATTTCTGAATTATCAATCGCCTTATCTACTTCTGTTGAAAAAAATAAATTTCTTCCTCTTGCTTCCTTTACTATGTTATCAAGTCCTGGTTCGAAGACTGGAAGATTATCTAAATTATCATCATTCCATGCTGCAATCCTAGCTTCGTTTATATCAACAACTGTTACGTTTATATGTGGGCATTTTTGTGCAATAACAGCCATAGTTGGACCTCCTACATAACCTGCACCAATACAACAAATATTCTTTATTTTCATTTACTTAATTTTTAATATACTCGAAATATACTTTTTCTAATTTAAAAATATTCTTACTTAGGTCAAAGTTATCTAAAAATAGTTGAACTGCATTTTTGGAGAGTTCCAAACTCAATTTTTCGTTATCCAAAATCCTTGAAATATAACTTGACATTTCTTTCACATTGCTATCTTTTACAAGATAACCGTTGAACTCGTGTTTAACTAAATCTTTATTTCCATCGCAATTTGTAGCAACAATTGGTTTGCCAATAGCTAAGCTTTCTATAACTGAATATGGTAAGCCCTCATATCGTGATGTAGATATATATAACTGACTCTTTGCTATTATATGAAATATATCTTTTCTAGATGTCCAGTCTAATAAGGTAATGTTTTTATCTAAGTTTAGGCTTTCTATTTTTTGTTTTACTGCTTCTAAATTGGGTGCATGAAAACCAACTCCCATTAACACCAAATGAATACTACTATTTGTTTTTTTTAATTCATAAATAACATCAACCATAAACTCAATGTTTTTTTGAAAAGATGGTCTTCCTACAGAACATATATATTGTTCTGGCCAAGTTTTTTCTATACTTAAAGGTTCAATGCTTTTTACTGGTAAAATTGAATTGTTAAACAATAAGGCTCGATCCTTCTTGTATCGTACTTTCTCTATTCCTTGATTTAATTCCGATTCTGAAGTGGCCAATAAATATGAATTAGCATGCTTAAAAATTCGCTCTATAATTAAAAAAAACTTTTTTTTGAAATTAGACTCTGCGCTTAAAAAAGAATAAGCGTGAGGTGTGTGTAATACATTTACATTGTAGAATAATGAAGCAGCTCTAGCAATAATTCCTCCTTTAGCACTATGAGCATGAATAATGTTTGGACGTTCTTTTTTTAAAATCTTTACTGTAGAAATAATAGACTTTAAATCTTGAATTAAACTAATTTCTCTTTGAATAGGAATTTTATATTCAACTATTGGATTGTTGTTTTTATCTGTATATGGATTTTTATCTTCATCATCTTGATGGATAATAATGCTTTCAACTTTATTAGGGTCTATATTTTTAGTTACAAGCCTTAAATAAACATCAACGCCTCCAACAGAATGTAATATATGTGCAACTTTTACTTTCATTGATGTTTTATTGATTTTTCTGATTGAAAATATTCAGAATTATAAAAAACTAAAACTATTGAAAATAAGAATACTCCTAACTGCCTATGTAATATATTTTCTATCGTACAGAAAAATATTATTATTAAAATTATAGATAAGTTTTCAATATTTTTTCTAGAAATAATAACCAAGTAAGCAAGTAATATACTAAAAATTAAAAATGCAATAACACCATAACTCAATAATAAATCTAAATATTGATTGTGAGTATTGAAACCTTTAGTAACAAACCAATTTTTTCGTTTTTCTTTGGTAACAACTTCTGAATAACACTTAATAAGATTTTCTGTTGTGTACTTAAAACCATTCCCTAAAAGCATGTTGCTATTTGGAGCGTTTAAAATATTTATACAACAATTCCAGATTACATATCTAGGCTCCCAAATTTTTATGTTTTCAATAAACTCATGTTTTTGATCTGAGTAAAAAAATCTTTGGGATAAATTTTTATTTACAGAAAAAAATATGACTATTATAACAAACACTGCTAAAATGGAGACAATTGCTTTTTTTATATTTAATCTAGAAAAAGCTCTAATTAAAAACACAATCATTAATGTTAAAATAGCCATTCTAGCCACGATAGTTAGCGTAAATAAAACACATATAATTATACTAATAATTAGTGCTCTTTTATGCTTGATATTAGTCGTTTCATTAAATAGTTTTAATGAAAAAACAATACTTAAACAACATAGTAATCCAAAATACAATCTTTCGTTAATTAGAATTGAATTTATACCATCTCCTCTGGAAAAATCAAAAGACCCTTGTTCTATAATAAGATTTATAATACTGTATGAAGAAATTAGAATACTTATAAAAACAGCAATTATAAAAGAAATGAAAATTTGTTTATAGTTTTTAATTGGCAAAGAAAGGATTGCTATTGCAACTACAATTAAAAGCTTTTTTATAACATAAAAATCTTCTGAGAAATCATTGTGTAAAATGGCTCTTAAGAGAATAAAAATAATTAATAGAAATGCTAGTAAATATTTAGTGTCTTTTAGTTTAATAAAATCACCTTTCTTTACAACAAAAGGTAATAAAACAGCTAATGCTCCAAGTGTTATATTTGGTATTGCCTTAACTAATTCAATTATTGGAAAAGAAAATACTAGCAAGCAAAAAAGATAATGGTATATCTGTTTTATATGCAATTTCATTTATTAAAAAGTTTTTTTATTTTATTACTTAAGTCTCTAGAAACAAAATATAATAGGACACTTCTAATCAAACCAATTATTGGATAAAATCCTAAATAAAAATGTTTTACAATAACTCTAATCCTACTTTTTACTTGAAGCTTCCTTTTTGTTGATGAGATAGAATTCTCATCAACAATATAATCTAATAATATTTCTGGGAGGTTTTCTGATTTGAATTTTTTTATAATATTAAAAAAATAAGCATAGTCTTCTGCAGCTTTAAAATTAGTTGGATAGTAACCAACTGCATCAATAATATTAGCTCTAAAAACAACTGAAGGATGAACGAACATACTGTTTAAGTACATTTTTTTCTTTAATTCATTATAAGAAATTGGGTGTTCTAACACATACAATAAGTTGCCTTTTTCATCGAGTACATTTACCCAAGTACCTAACAAAAAAACATCTTTGTTTATATTTAAATATTCCGTTTGTTTTAAAAATCTATTTGGTTTACAAAAATCTCCACAATCAAGTCTTCCAATATATTTGTAATCTCTTTTTTCAATTTCTTTTAATCCAACATTTAAAGCTTTTTCTATCCCTTGATTTTGTTGTAACTCGATAAATTGAATTTTACCAAGAGTAAAAATTTCTTTTAATTTGGTTTGGTTTGGCTTCTGGGTACTTCCGTCATCAACAATAAATACATCTATAGGAATAGATTCGACAATAGATAAAATAGTTTTTTCTAAATCTATTGGGTTATTATAATGCGGTATTAAAACAGCAATATTGCTATGATTGTTCGTCATTTAAATTAAACTTTATTCTGTTTTTTGTTATGACTAATAATAAGGCTAAGTTAATCCAAAAATTAAAGGCTCTAAAGGTGTCCATTTTTAACCAATTAAAAAAGACGCCTAATATAGATACAAAAACTATTATGGCTATTAGAGATGTTCCTTCGTCTTTATTTCGAGACATTTTATGTGCTACATATAAAATGGCAATTAAAAGGAAAAGAAAAATAACAAGCCCAATAATACCTAATTCTGCCATTATTCTTAGATAAATATTATATCCAGGTGGAAAGCTTTTAACATCTTCATTTAAATACTTTAATCTAAATTCCCAATTATCTTCTGTTGCCCAATCTGGATAATAATCTTTAGACACAAAAGTTTGTTGGCCTAAACCAACACCAAAAACTGGGTTTTGTAAAAACACTTGGTAAAGGGCATATTGTATTCCAAATCTAGATTTGTTAGAAATAGCATGCGTATCGTCTTCTATTTCAAATGACGTTGCTTTTTCATAAATATAGGTCGTTACCGTTCTCCCTTTAAAAATAAAAACTAAAGCCACAAGTATTAATGAATACTTTACAATTCTTACAAATAGAATCTGATATTTTTTTCTTTTTAATAAAAAATATCCAAAGGCTATAGCCTGAATAAAAATTATTAAAAACCCTGCTCTTGAACCTGAAAATAAAGTTAAAACTATGGTTAATAATCCTGGAATATATTTCTTAAACCCTTTTTCTGTTAAGACATAACTAAACATCCATCCAGAAATAAAAAACAAGTAAGTGGCTAAAGCTGGAGTTTCAAAAGTTACTGATGAAATTCTAAAATTTCTATCATCAATATAAACATCAACAAATGGAAAATAATTGAATAACTCAACTACTGGACTTAACCATAACATGTTTAATTTTAGAATTAAAATTTCTAAAAAAGCATAGATAAGCACAATGATAAAAGAATAATATAATATTTTTCTAATTTTAAAAAAAAGCTCCTTTGCCGTAAATTGAATAAATGCATTATAGTAAGTAATTAAAAAAACAAGACTAGAAAAAATAAGTACAATGTATTGCCTAATCGTTCTACTTACTCCTGATGTTTGTTTAAAATAATACCCAGCAATACTCATGCTGTTAATAATTGTAGAAATAACCACCCAAATAATTAACAACAAGATTAAATGAAAAAGTGGATTTGAATACGGAACTTCTAGTTTGCCATTTAATATGGATCTAAATGCTAAGACCATTGCTGCTAATAAAAAAAATATGGTACAAGAATCTTGACCAAATTCACCTAAAAAACTTATTCCCATATACGAGTTGAAAGGGAGGAAGAAAATTCCTATAAAGACCAACCAGGAAACAATATTTTTTAAGTTATAGCTTATTTTCATGTTATATTTTCCATGAACTTAAATCTTTTGATAAATAATTTTCTAATTGTTCAATATCTTGTTTGAAAAAAGAAATTAATTCATTCTTCAAATCTTCATCAATAGCATCTAAATATGTCGATTGCTTTTCTTTAGTATTTAAATGAATTATTTTCCATCTTAACTTTGCTTTTAAAGCATCGGAAATAATTGATTTAAAAACTTTTTTCACTAGAAAATTTCTTAGAGCACCATTTCCAAAAACGATTTTTTGAAATGTTTTATTTTTTATATCTCCTGTATTATTTAACGACTTAAATTCTGGAACAAAATCTTGATCAATATTTAAAAAAGTAAACAACTCTTTTACAACTTGATTAGAGTTTTCTGAAACATCATCATACAATACAACTTTTAATTGTTCTTCTTTAAAATATTTTAAAAACGTTTTTATTTGCTTATAGTACAACCCATGATGCATATATGTTAACTCAGATAATGTACGTACATCAGAATCTTTTAATCGTTCTCCCTCCTTAGCAAAAGCTTCTTTAATTGGTAAGTTTTCATAATTAAATTTTAAAGCATATTGATAAGCCGAAATAGCTCTTTCAATTGGATTTCTAACAATAAGTATGAATTTTGAATTTGGATTAAATTCTTGAATTCTTTTTAGTGCTTTTTCAAAAAATATATAATGAACGCTTCCTTGTAATACAATTTTTTCATTATTAGTCTCGTCTGAATAAAAGCTTGAAAGATGACTAAATCCTTTAGCGTAAAACTCGTCTCTAGTAAAAAAAGCATAGTCTTTAACTGCCATAGGAGCGCAAATTTCTGGATGCTGAGCTAACCAACTATAAACAGAAGTTGTAGCTGCTTTTTGTGCACCAATTAAAAACGTATTTGGTAATGTTAAGTCTTTCATTTTTAATTCTCAGAAAATTTAGAATTCCATAATTCTGTTTTCACATTATAATCCTTTTTTAGCATCATAACATCATCTTTAAATAGATTCACTAAATATTCTTCTGTTTCTTTGTTTATTTGAGGTGTTTCTTTTTTAAAATTTCCAATTACTTTATGTTTTAGGTGTTTCATCCATGGCGTAATAGGCATTATTTTTTTTATAAATACTCTAAAGCTACTTTGTTTAAATACCAATCTTGTAATTAAATTATCGCTATAAACACCTCCAGGATTATAACGCCTGTCTATATTATTAGGTAAAAAATCTGTGTCAACTTCCAAAAAACTATAAACTTTCTTTACTGTTTCTTCTGTGTTGGTGCTTAATTCTTCGGTTGTAATTAACAACACATCTTTAAAAGCTTCTTTATATGCTTTTATTTTCTTGTAATAAAAGGAATTAAATATGTAATACCAAAAATCTGAGTAAGTAGCTTTCACTCTATTTGACTCTTCCTTAATTGCGTCTTCAAAACTTAATTCTTCTCTATGCTCTCTTACTAAATGTAAATAGTTTGAATACGCTCTTTTTATTGGATCTCTTAATAAAATAATAATCTTAACATGATCTCCTAGCTTTTCTTTTAAAGCAGGAATACAGGATTCGTAATTTATATAAGAAGGTGAAGCTTCACCTATTGCTATTTCATTTTTTACATCATTATAACATTTCTGGTATTCACTAAAAGAGTTAACATGAAATTTATTTACTTCAGAATCTTGTGGTCCAGCTGTCATGCTAGATAAAATGTTATATGTAAAATAGTGAAGTTCTTTTTGTTTTGGCATGAAGACTTCAGGGTGCTCTTCTAAATAATAATGCAATGACGTTGACCCACATTTAGGAAACCCTGCAATAATAAAATTAGGTAATGGCATTAATTATTAGTTTAAAAATGTTTTTATTTTATCTGTTTTTAAAAGATAAATAGTTCCTGTTATATTCCACAATACCATACTTATACTTGTAGCTATAGCTGCACCAATCATACCATATAAAGGAATAAGAAGCCAGTTTAAAACTAGGTTTAATAAAAATGAAATTATTAATATAATTTGTAATGTGTTTTGTTTCCCTGTCATATTCATATAAACTCCTACAGAGCCACATAATGCATTTACTGTTTGCCCTAATAATAATATAATCAAGGCGTTTCTTGCCTGCATATATCCTTCTCCAAAAAAAGATAAAAATACTGTAGAAAACACTGCTAGCAAAACGATTCCGGGAATAGTTAAAATAAAAATAAGTCTCGTAGCTTTTTTTAAATTTAAATTCAGATTTAAAAAGTCTTTGTTACTATATAATTCAGCAATTTTAGGAGCAAAAACAGCATTCACAGAAGTGAGCACTAAAGAAATTATAGTTGTTAATTTTATTGCTGCTGAATAATATGCTACTGTCTCGAAATCAGTAAATTTTCCTAATAGAATCACATCCACACTTTGCATTAAAACTAAAGCAATTGTGCTTATTGCCATAGGCCATGATCGTTTAATTATTGTTTTATAAGAAAAATTGAACGTTTTATCTATTAAGCTAATTTTATTAAAATAATACAACAGAACAGTTGTTGAAACAATTGCTAAGAGTAAAAAATTTAATAAAAACACATCTACTAACCAATTGCTATTATTGGTGTAATAAACACCTATTACAGCAAGAAAAAAGAAAACAAACCTAAAAACATTTCTATATAATTCCGAAATATAAATTTTATTAATAGCTCTAAAAACATCAATATTAAGCATGGTTAGTCCATAAAAAAAGATAGTTGCAACTGCTTTTAAAATTAAATTTGAAACTTGTTTATCAAAGAACGAGTTTATAAAGTCATCATTAATTAAAATGAATAACAAGCCTAATGTCAAAGAAATACAGAAAATGATAATGATCATTTTTGTATATAATTGTTTTAAGTGATTGAAAGCGTTGTTTGAAACTAAATATCCTGAATAATAAATTATAGACTGATTCATGCCTATAACGCTTAAACCTCCTAAAATAATAAGTGCTGATCTGGTAAAATCATACTTCCCAACGGTTTCTGGGTCGAAGAAATTTGTAATAAAAAGGGTTGTTGAAAAAAATAATAAGACCCCTAAAACTCTTAATAAAAGAACTCTAACGCTTTTACTAACCAGTTCGTTATTAGATAATTCGCTAAAAATTTTTTTTATATTATACATAAATTAAGCTCTGCGTATTACCCATAAAAGGAATGTCTTAGGCTTTAAAATAACAACTTTATTCTACCTCAACAACCTTAATACTTGAAATATCAATATAAATGTTTGGCTTATTTGGAGTAGGTGTAACCCATCTTACAATTGGCTTATCGAAATCTGTTGGGCCAAAAACTAATTTAATATAATCTGTGTTAGGTCTAACCTTTAGTGTTATTTTAAACCAATCTTCTTTCTTTTCTATTGTAGCTCCGTCATTACTAAATCCACCAACATTTTTTATCCCTTTTAATTTACCTTCTTCTAAATTAAATAAAGCATCTGTTCTATTTGGAAAATTACCTTGTACTCTTAAGCCAAATGCATTCCCTTTATCTCCTTTTTTTACTAACATAGATACCATATAAGTAGCCATGTTATCTATTTTTAAGCTATCTACTAATATGTAGGATGATTTTTTAGTGTTTGACCTTTCTATTTTAAAAACTCTTTCTTTTTTGTTCTTTTCTTTCTTAAAAGATACGTTTTTCTTTTGCCAAAATTTAGGTTTAGGTACGGTTAATTGTCCTAAACTTTTTATTTCAATTGGTATTAAAGTCAAGTCAATATCCTCTAGTTTATATCTTTTTTTAAGTCTAGCAAGTTCTTTTCTTAAAATAATTTGATTTTGTTTTAAATTATTAATTCTTAAAAGCTCCCATCTGTATTCTTTCTTTAATTCTTTTTTATAATGAGATAATGGGTCTTTGTGTGTTTGAACTAAATTGTTTAAATATGCTGGTTGAGAAACTTTTTCCAACGCATAAGCAAGTTCTTTTAAGTATACCGAGTCTTTGCGGGAATTTAAAAAAGCAACATGTTTATATTCATCTAGAAGGTGTCCAGAGTTTCCATCGAATGCTATAGGCTCTAATTTACTTGTTATTGGATTGTAATAATATCTAACATTAATTAATGGCAGCCCATGTGTAGCGCCAAATAAATTTAATATGGCATTTTGCATAGCAAGTTCTTTTACATCAAAAACCTGATCTATTGTTTTTATTCCAAATCTCAAATCACCAAGTAAGCCTTTACTTAATTTAAAATAATTTCGCATGGTTTGATCTTGTAGTACCTTATCCTCACCAAAAACAGTAATTGGATAGTCGACCTGAAAATCCATAAAACTATGCCAGATAATCCCTGAGGGATCACCAATAGCTTTATTGCTTTTTACTTTTGCCCAATAAGCATTTTCAGAAAATTTTAAAATAATACTTTCTTTTCTCGCATTGCTTTCTATCGTTCTTTTGTCAAAAGATTCTTCGATAGCATACATTCCTACTTCTTTGGTAATATATTTAGATGAATTGTTCTTTTTAATATGAATCATCCCTTCAAGAAAACCATATCTCAAGCCCATAATGCCTGCTTCTTTTATTGCTTTATGATATAGCCATTCATTTATAAAACCTCTTGCTGAAGGTCTATGCACAGAAAACTTGCGCATACCCATTATGGTTTTATCGTCTTTTAATTTAATTCTGAAAGACCATTTATCGTCTTTTAAATGGTCTGTCCAATCTCCTTTAAGTCTTATTTCTGCTCTGTAATTTTCATCTTGAAAAGTAATGGTTGCAGGAACATAATCGTTATCATTAGTTTCCAGCAAGCCTACGCTAACTGCTTTATCTCTCTTCTTTTTAAGTTTTAAATAACTATTTTCATTGAGAGAAATTTGAATTAAATCTAATTCAGTTTTTTTCTCGACTAATGGTGGTAAAGGGTATTTAGTTGGCTTCTTTGTGTATATTTCTTTAAAAGCAAATAGAAATACAACACAAATTAGCAAACCACCTAAAAATAGATATGTCTTTTTATTTGAAGATTTAAGCTTCATTAATTAATAATTTTCTATAAAACTAAACTGTATATCTCCTAAGGATTTAAGATCGTTTTTAGCATTTAGAATGCTATTAAGATCTTTAAATTCCACATTTAAAGATAATTCTGTATTGTTATTAATATTATCTAACCTTCTTAAATCTAATTTAGTTGTATGATTCTTTAAAAGTTCTAGAATTTTATTTTCGTCTAACCCTTTTTCAGATGTATTAGAAATAGTAATAATTAAGTTTTGTTGTTTTTGTTTCTTAACGGCATTAAAGTTTTGCAATACAACATATAGAATAATTACAATAGCTCCAATTAAAGTGATTACACGTTGATTTGCTCCCATTCCAAGACCTAAAGCAATAGCAACAAAAAAGTAAACTAATTCTTCTGGTTCTTTTATTGCAGTTCTAAATCTAACAATAGATAAAGCACCAACTAAACCTAATGATAATGCTAATGATGATTTTACTATTGAAATGACTAGCATAACTGTTACTGCTATTAACACAAATGTTTGTATTAATTTTTTTCGATTTGATAAAGAGTTACCATATTTTGAGTAAATCAAACCAATAATGTAAGATAAAATTATGGTTATAAATATGTTTATTAAAAAATCTAAAATAGAAGATTCTCCTGAACCAAATTGGTTTGCGATGTCGTTTAAAATTGAATTTTCTTGCATTATAATTGCTCTTTAAATTGTTAGTTTTTATTGTGGAAATTGTTTTATAGTGTTAACACCATTTACGTATTTTGAATTTTTATTTAATCTAAATGGAAATTCTGTTGAAATTTTATTTGCTAAATCATCTTCTTGCAATCCATATTTAAGTTCGATAATTTTATTTTCATCTTGCGCTGGTTTTTTTACACTAAAATTGTTGAAGCATTTATCTATTTTATAATAAAGTAAATCGAAATCTATAGTAATTCTAAATTTATTATCAGCAGATAAAAAATATTTTCTATTATAAGAATTTAATAATGTTGGTGAGACCATTTTAACTGATTCCAATATTGGAATTGGTAAATTAGAGTCTTTAAAAATATCTTGAATATATGTGTTTAAAAACGTATTATCTAGTGTAAAAGGTTTCAATTTATAAGACCATTTATCTCCAACTAAACCTTTTTTTATTTTAATCTCTAAAACGGGTTTTTGTATCTCTCCAAAAGTATCTCCATACCATCTAATTCTTATTTTTTTTCTATCTGAAACACCTAAAACATTATCAAAATAATCGTTATAAGCTTCTGTATCGAAATAAATATTGTTGACTTGTCTTAGATGAAAAACCTCTCTAAACAAATGTGTGTTTCTTTTTACGAACTGTTCTACTGTTTTAACGGTAAAACTTGTAGGTACTGTAAATTTACGCTCAAACCGAAAGTTGTTTTTAGCATTAATTAAATGAATGTCTTTATCCTGTTTCATGTCTAGCAAAGTCATATATAAAGAACTCTAATTATTATATTGTTTATTTCTAGTTTCATCACTGCTTATACCAAATTCAGCTCCATACATTCTATCTTTTACATTTTGAGACGTCTCTACTTTTACACCTTCCATTAATAGACTTGATGTACTTTCTACCAAGTACTTAATTTCAACATTTTCCATTTTTACACCTATAGCTGTAATGTTTGAAGGCCCAAATTCTGGCTTTTTCTGGAATGCTGTAAAAGCAAGTTTAGTGTTTTCTATATATAATTTATCTACATTAATTATAGATAGATCTTTTCCTGCTACAGCAATTTCACTTGTTGAAATACTAACGTTCTTTACTGTCATTTTACTGTCCTCTCCTGCGCTTAAACCTTTATCTCCTGCTTCTGATATTTGAACATTAAAAACATTAATATCGGATCCTGAAACATCAATAGCGTCGTTACCAAGGTTTATAAATTTAGAATCTATAATTGTACCAACAACAAAATCTCCATCAAACGCATCAGATTGTGTATTAGACAGTGTGCAATTTCGCATCTCGAAAGTGGTTCTAATAATATTTAAAGCATCTTCACATCTATTATTACTAACCGTTACATTATTCAAAGTTACAGGAGATTCATAAAATGTTACTGAGCCTGTTACATTCCAAAAGCCATGTTCTAGATTAGTTAAGTAATTAAAAGTTGTATAATTGACTATATTGGGTTTGCCTTCACTTAAAACTAAAATTCCTTGTCCTTTTTTATCTGAAGATTGTATTAAAATTGGGTTTTCTTTTGTCCCTTTAAAAATTATTGGCGAATGAGAAATTATTTTCCCTCCTTCAACAATATCTATTGTAGTGCCTTCATTTATTACAAACGTATGGTTGTTTGGAATAACTAATGGATTACTAATTGTTATGCTTTCTTCTTTAAATGTTACAATACCTTTCTTTTTATAAATTGCTATATCACTTCTTTCGGTAATATCTGTTGGATCTCTAAATATGTCCTCTGTTACTTCTTCTTTTTCTTGATATGGTAAAATTGAAGAATAAAAGGTGTTATTTATTCCTACAACAGAATAAGATATATATAACTCGTAGATATGCTTATAAAGTTTAAAACCTGTGTTTTTGTTCTTTTTACTAACAAATAAGTTTTCAAAACTTCTTGGTAACTTAATAGTAATCGTGTCTTTTTCTCCACTTAAAATCTGATTTGAAGAGTTTAATAAGCTAATGCTTTTCTTCTTTTCATGATTAAGCCCAATTATATTTACAGGATAATTGCTTAAGTTTTGAATAGTTAAAACCATTTTGTTTTTACTCACACTTACTACTTCAGGTTTTATAGCTTGTGTGTCGTTAATGTTTTGAAAAATCATTCTTTGATTAATGCTTAAAACATCTAAATCAAATACAATATATGGATGATGAGTATTAATTAAACTTATCTCTTCTTCGAAATTTGAATTATTATTTACCAAATCGTTTTTAAGATCTAAACTCGTTAACTTATTAAGCTCACTTAAATAAAGGTTAATAAAATTTATGTCGTTTATTAAAGGTTTTTCTAAGAAATCTGAAACTTTACCTAAGCATTCAGAATGCACAAAATAAGGCTCAAGAAGCTTATTGGTTGAATTGTATAAAAAGTATACATACTCATTACATCTAGAAATGAATAAATTTTTTATTGCTAAATATTGTGCTGTTTTTTCAAGATTAAAGACGCTATTAATATTCTTTTCGCTAGAAATTAAATCTTGAATCAAAGTCATGGCTTGCTCTTTATTCTCGCCATTAAATTGAATTAAATCCAATAAGTTTTTGTCTTTTGCATTCAATGCTTCCCAAAATAAAACTGGTTTTTGAACTTTACCAAGGGTTAACTTTTCTTCCAAAAAATATTTTTCTACTTCAGGTTTCGTTTGATATAAAGTATCATTTTTTAACGCATATGAATACGGCAAAAAACTAATGCCTTTTAGTTTTAATAAATCTGTAAATAATGGAGCATATGGGTTTGATAATTTATCAAAACCCTTACTTTCTTCAACGGAAATAGTTGGTTTAAACGTTTCTCTAAAAGGGGTTTGAATTATTGTATCCCACTTTTTTTGATACTTATTAGAAGTTTCTCTTTTTACCTCAACTTTTTCGGTATTAACAAATGGTAATGAAATTCTATGAAAAGCATAAGTTTCATTTTTATAATTAAAAATTACAGCATCATTAACTAAGTTAAGCGTTACAGGTTTTGATAAGTGATTATCCATTTCTGGAAAAACTTGAATAATAAAATTTGCTTTTAATAATGGTGTAGTGGGAGACTTTTTAAATATTATTAATTCTCTGTTTCCGTATTCTTCTAGAGTAGTACTAAAAAAATTAGCAGAATCTTTTTCAATCTCGTTAAAAACAGCAGTGTACTTTTCAGGCAAATTGTTATAATATTTATTAAAATCTCCTTGCTCCATTTCGTCCTCAGTAGTAGAAAAAACAGAAAATAAAATCAATAAAATAATAGGCACTCCAACAAGTAGAATTAATGAAAGTTTTTCTAAAAATTTACTAAACATATTATTATATAAGTCCTGAAAATAGTTGCAAATATATGTTATTTTTATAAATATTCTTTTCTAGTTTTTGTATTCCTTTTTAAGGAAAACACTTCTAAATATCATATTTTAAATGATTATCAAAGCTTCGGAAGAATTACAAAATCCCATTTCAATTTCTTACTAAGAATATCGTGTTCAAAAACCAATCCTTTGTTTTCAGAATTATGGTTAAATTCTATTCCTGAAGCAAGAAAGTAAATACCTTCGGGAGTTTTATATTCAAATTCTTTTGATTTAAAACCAATATCTCCACCTATGCAAATAACGCCTATTCCCTTTTGTTTTGCTTTTAATAATAATGGATATATATCTGTATAAAAATTATTTGGATTTATACAATGAAAACAGTCTCCTAACTTACCATTTGATGTTTTCTTAATTCTTGTTTCTAGTTCTTGGTTACCAGACATCCAAATTAGTTTATGATGTAGAATTACTAAGTGTGAAGACTGATCTATTGTATCAAGTACCTTTTTAACCAGCTTCATTTGCTTGCCTACAATATTGCTTAGACTGTCTTGTGTGTCTAATATTAAAAATGTAATTCCATTTTTATGATAGGAATAATAAGGTAATCTTTTAGTGTGCTTTTTAACTAAGTTTAATTTTTTATAATCGTGGTTTCCTAAAGACCATAATGTATTTGTACTTCCTAAATTAAAAATTGAATCTACATGTGAAATAGCTTTTTTACTAATAGATGTAGATTTTGCTAAATCGCCACCAAGCCATAACATATCATACTTAGAATAATCGATAGTTTCAATAACACTATCCATTTTTGGATTTGTATTTGTTCTAGTATGAGAAAGATGTAAGTACTTTTTTGGAGAGTTTTCTTTTAAGTGTGATTTTGTATTGTTATTACATGAACATATAAAAATTACAAGCAAAAAGTATATGGCTTTATTCATATAATTTAATTTACAATTGAAGTTGATGGTACAATTAATAATCTTCTAATTTACCTAAAGAATGTATGTTGTTTCCATTTAAATGAATTAATCGAAACTCTACAGTTCCATCGTTGAAAACATCGGTAATCACAAAATTATCTCTAACTCCTCCACCCATTCCTGTGGCAATAAAAGTAATATTATCGTATTTATGATAATAATATTCTATAATATGGTCTCTTTTTCTTTTTTCCTTTGAAAAAGCCCCTACATCTCCTGCATATAAGTAAACTGGAATTTCTTGGTTTTTTAATAAAGGCTCAACAATGGTCCAAAAATTAGTTTCCTCGTCTCTCTTTGCTAATGAATTTGGCTTTGGTTTTGAAAAATCACCTTTATTCCACCATAATAGTTGATGAGAAAAAACAAAGATGTTCTTAATGTTTTCTGGCTTTTCTTTAAGGGTATTCTTTAAAAAATCTAATTGCTTATTTGATATATTCCAGTGATCTATATTTGGATCAAGAATAATATAAAGATTGTCTTTTTCTACAAATTTTTTATATGATTTTCCAAAATCTTTTTCAAACCTTTTTAATGGACCATCATGATTTCCTCTAGCAATATGGATTGGCATTGTTAATTTAGCAATATCAAGTTTTGCTTCTGGCCAGACATTAGGCGCCCAAACAACATCGCCAAGAAGAACACCAAATTTCATGTTTTCCTGTTCGTTTATAAAATCAAACTTATCAACAAATGGTTTGTACAAACCCTTTACAGTGCCTCTGTGTTTAGGATTTCCATATGAATGTCCTGCTACAAAAAAAGACGTTTCAACTTCTCTTTTAACTGAACAATTTAAAATTATTAGGCTTAATAATGCTATTAAAATAAATCTCATTATAGTTTGCTGTTTTCAATTTCTAAAATAGCTTCTTTTTCAGTTCCCCAACCGTTTATTGAAGCTGGATCTTCTTTATTATAATTTAAAAACCAGGTTTCAATGATGCTTTTTGCTTCTGGGTATTTTATTAAAAACTCTTGATAGGTTTTTACTTTTATAATTTGCATTTTACTATTTGCAGGAACAGCAATTATTTTGGAGTCAATTTCACCATCATCGATTAGTTTTAAAACACCTATTGGTATAATTTCTATGACAGTTCCAGTAGAAACACTTTCAGATAACACCAATACATCTAAAGCATCTCCATCTCCTCCTTTTTCTGGATTAGAATAGGTAGAAGGAATATAACCGTAGTTTCCAGGGTAAGGCAAAAATTGAATAACTCTTTCTACGCCATTTTTTTTATCAATCTCAAATGAATTTGTCTTACTATTATACTCAAATTTTTTGTTAGTACCTGCAGGAATTTCAATAACAGCTTGAATAATATTATTTGAAGAATATGCAGGTAAATGGTAATAGTCTTCTACTTGCTTACACGAAAATAAACACGTAAAAATGACAAATAATATGCCTGTTTTTGGATACATAATCTTTACAAAATACTAAAAATTATTAATTAACATATTATATGTGTTTTCTATAATTAGACAATCATTCCTGCTGCAACAGTTTCGTTTGTTGAGTCATCAACAAGTATAATGCTTCCAGTAGTTCTATTCTCTCTATAAGAATCAACCATTAATGGTTTTGTAGTACGAATTTTTACTTTACAAATATCATTCATATTAAGATCGTTATCATCATGTATACGATCAAGAGTATTAATGTTGTATTTGTACACCACTTCTTTAATCATGGCTTTTTGTTCGTTAGACGTATGCTTAATAGTGTATTTGGCTCTAGGTTTAGCTGAGCTATTATTCAACCAACATAACATGACTTCTACATCTTGAACTGGCTCAGGCTTGTTGTTAGAACGAACAATCATATCTCCCCTACTTATATCAATATCATCTTCAAGAGTAATAGAGACAGACATAGGAGCATAAGCTTCTTCTAACCCTCCTTCTAAAGTATCTATAGTTTTTATTTTACTTGTAAATCCAGAAGGCATAACTGTTATTTCATCTCCTTTTCTGAAAATTCCACTTGCAACTCGCCCAGCATATCCTCTATAATCTATAAAGCCGTCACTTTGAGGTCTTAAAACCGTTTGAACAGGGAAACGAGCATCTACTTTATTAATATCACTACTAATGTGCATGGTCTCTAATGTGTGAAGCATTGGTGCTCCTTGGTACCAAGGCATGTTTTCGGATTTGTTTACAACATTATCTCCATTCAATGCACTCATGGGAATAAAACGGACATCTGTTACTAACATTTTGGAAGAAATATCTTCAAATTGTGTAACAATATTGTTATACACTTCTTCTGAATAATCTACTAAATCCATTTTGTTAATACAAACTATTATATGTGGTATTTGCAACAAAGATGCTATAAAAGCATGTCTTTTAGTTTGTTCTATAACACCATGTCTTGCGTCTATTAAAATTGTTGCAACATTTGCTGTAGAAGCTCCTGTAACCATGTTACGTGTGTACTGTATATGTCCAGGAGTATCAGCAATAATAAACTTTCTTTTTGGTGTGGTAAAATATCTGTAAGCTACATCAATGGTAATTCCTTGTTCTCTTTCGTCTCGAAGACCATCTGTAAACAAGGCTAGATCTACACCATCATGACCTTTCTTCTTGCTGGTTTTTTCTATAGCTTGTAGTTGGTCTTCAAAAATAGATTTAGAATCGTAAAGTAAACGTCCAATTAATGTGCTTTTTCCATCATCTACACTTCCTGCTGTTGTAAACCGTAATAATTGATTATTGTCTAACATGTATTTTGTTCTTTATTTTATAATTCTTGCTATAAAGCAAAAAATTGAAACTTATTTTTTAGAAATACCCTTGGCGTTTTCTATCTTCCATGGCAGATTCTGAACGTTTATCATCGCTTCTGTTTCCTCTCTCAGTATTTCTCATTCCTGCAACTTCGGCTGCAATTTTTTCTAAAGTATCTGCTTCAGACTCATCTCCACCAGTAATTGTAATATCGCCTAAAGTTCTAAAGCGAATTTTTTTAACAACTACTTCCTCGTGGTCTTCAAGTACTAAAAATTCAGAATTTGGTATCCAAGTGTCCTGTCTCCAAACCACTTCTCTTTCATGTGCAAAATATAATGATGGAATGGCTATATTTTCTCTTTTAATATAATTCCACACATCCATTTCTGTCCAATTACTAATTGGAAAAGCTCTAAAATGTTCACCTTGAAAATGTTTTCCATTGAATATATTCCATAATTCTGGTCTTTGATTTTTTGGATCCCATTGACCAAAATCATCTCTATGAGAAAAGAATCTTTCTTTTGCTCTAGCTTTCTCTTCATCACGTCTTCCTCCACCTATAGCGCAATCAACTTTATTAGCCTCAATAGCATCTAACAACGTGGTTATTTGAAGCGCATTTCTTGTAGCATTTTTACCTTTTTCTTCAGCTACACGACCATCATCAATAGATTCCTGAACAGACCCAACAATAAGATTAACACCTAATTCTTTTATAATGTCATCTCTAAACTGAATTGTTTCAGGGAAATTATGTCCTGTATCCACATGCATTAAAGGAAAAGGTATTTGAGCTGGATAAAATGCTTTCTTAGCTAAATGTGTCACTAAGATAGAATCTTTCCCTCCAGAAAATAAGATAACTGGATTTTGAAATTGAGCCCAAACTTCTCTTAAAATGAAAATGGCTTCGCTTTCTAATTCGTCTAAATAATTTAAATAATATTTACTCATGTTTGAGTTTTAATTTTGGTTTTATATAATCTATAACCTGTTTTACAGCTTGTTCAACAGATGCGTTTTCTGTTTTTATTTCAACATCAGGGTTTTCTGGTGCTTCATATGGAGCAGAAATTCCTGTCATGTTTTTAATTTCACCAGCTCTAGCTTTTTTATAGAGACCTTTTACATCTCTACGCTCGCATTCTTCAACACTAGTATTCACATAAATTTCAACAAAATTAACATCTTTAACGATATTTTTGATATTCTCTCTATCTTTTTTATATGGCGAAACAAAAGCAGCTAAAACAACAAGTCCAGAATCAACCATTAAATTAGCTACTTCTGCTATTCTCCTGATGTTTTCTGTGCGATCTTCTGGTGAAAATGTAAGGTCGCTATTTATGCCTTTTCTAATATTGTCTCCATCTAAAATATAAGTCTTAATACCAAGCTTAAAGAGTTCTTGTTCAACAACATTTGCAATTGTAGATTTTCCAGAACCAGAAAGTCCAGTAAACCACATTAAAAAAGAGTTATGCTTGTTTGCTTCTCTTCTATCTTGTCTTGAAATTTGATATGAATGTGGAATAATGTTCTCTTTCATTTTTTTATTTTCTTCCTAAGATAAAATTTCTAATTCTCCCTAAAGGTAATTTTAACCAAGCTTTTTCATGTAAATAATAAAGCACAAATTTCGTAAATAACTCTGTAAGAGCAATATATAATGCCACTTCGTTAAACGATTTTAAAACAATTCCCGAAATAATAAATGTAGTTGATGTAGCTACAATTCTCCAAGAAATAGATTTATAAACTATTTCTTTATTTGTTGTCGCTTGTTTTTTTAATATGTTTAACCATATTCTTTCGTGAAAATAATAGATTGCTAGTTTTATAAAAAATTCAAAAAAGCCAATTTTTAAAGCATTCTCTATACTACATTCTCCAGTAAGACAAGTTACTAAAAGTACAACTAAAATAGTGTCCGTAGTGGCAACTATCCTCCAAGAGATGCCTTTAATTATACTACGAAAATGAGATTCCTTTTTATATGGAGACATACTAATTACTTTTTAGAAACTATAAACCATGGGTTTAAGAGGTTTTCTTTATTATATAAAAGTGGCTTATTAGTTTCTTTAGATATCACTTCTATACCTACCGCATTACAAATAGCTTGACCAGCAGCAGTGTCCCATTCCATAGTTGGAGCAAAACGAGGGTAAATATCTGCATTCCCTTCTGAAACTAGGCAGAATTTTAAAGAGCTTCCTTTTGATACTACTTCAACTTGAGTTCCATTTACTTTAAGTGTCTCCATAAAATCTAAAGTTTCTTGACTCATATGAGAACGGCTACCAACTACTTGAACTAGATCTGTGTTTCTAGATTTAGGCTCTAATGGCATGGCATTTTCTATAATTTTATCTACACTTACTTCGTGAGACTCTAAAGTAACTTTATAGCCTTTTTTAGTTTCAACATCGCCATAGTATAAGACTTTTGTTGCTGGCACATAAATGACTCCTAATATTGGACTTCCATTACTTACTAAAGCAATGTTTACTGTAAACTCGCCATTACGTTTAATAAATTCTTTAGTTCCGTCTACAGGGTCTACAACCCAACAAAGATTCCAGTTTTTTCTAATAGAATAATCTGTTTGTTTGTTTTCCTCACTAATAATTGGAGTTTGAGTTGGGATTAAAAAGGAGTTAATAATATCATTCGCTTTTTTATCTGCTTCAGTTAATGGCGATTTATCATCTTTTAACTCAACATTAAAAGCTGTATTATAAACTTCCATAATAACTTGACCAGCTTTTAAAGAAGCTTCTATGGCAGTTTGAAGGTTTTTATTCATTTGATTTGTTTAAAGCAATACATTTTATTCATCATAATTCTATCTTCATGAATTTAATGTTACTCTATTATTAGCAGAAAATTTCTAAAAACAAAGTTCTTTTTGCTGTATTTTAATGGGTAAAATTACTATAAAAAAAACGCTTTAAAAAGCATAATGATGTATTAATTTATTGGAGTTGTGCAAATTCAATTAATGCCGTTTTCCAGCTTTTAATATCTATTTGAAACTTGGCAGTTATTTTACTGGTATCTAATACAGAATATCTCGGTCTTTTTGCCAATGTTTTAAATTGACTAGAAGGTATTGAATGAACATTTATCTTTCTATTAAAAACATTAAAGATGGCTGTAGCAAATTGATGCCAGCTTATATCTCCTTGATTATTGAAATGGTATAAGCCAAATGCATTGTTGTCTTTGTTAATAATTTTTAAAATGGTATGAGCTAAATCCAAAGCATGTGTTGGTGATCCGATTTGATCATTTACAACACTTATTTCGTCTCTATCTTGAGATAATTTAAGCATTGTTTTTACAAAATTATTGCTGTGTTTAGAATATAACCATGATGTGCGAATTATATAATGTGCTTTTAATATAGATTCTATATGTTTTTCTCCTTCTAACTTTGAAGCACCATAAACATTTATAGGGTTAGGTGTGTCTTGTTCTGTATATGGACTAGTTTTATTTCCATCAAAAACAAAATCTGTTGAAATATGAATTAATTTAACTTTGTGTTTTCTAGAGGCTTCTGCTAAAAATTTAGCGCCTTCAGCATTAATTTTGAAGGCTAATTCTGTTTCCGTTTCGGCTTTATCTACAGCTGTGTATGCAGCGCAATTTATACACCAATCAAAATTATTAGATTCAAATAAAATTCTAATTTGTTCTTGATTTGTAATATCTAATTCAGAAGCGTTCTTATAAATAAATTTTAAATCTAAATAATTAGATTCAATATCTTTTATGCAACTAGCTAATTGCCCATTTCCACCAGTAACTAGAACCGTTTTCATCTTTGAATTTTATAATGTTGCATCTTCGAAGCTCGGTAAATCAACATCTTTTTCTGAAATAATTAGAGATTCTGCAGGAAGTTTCCAGTCTATATTTAAAGTATTGTCATTATAAATAATACCTTCTTCAGATTCTTTATTATAAAAATTATCGCATTTATACGATAAAATGGCTGTATCACTTAACACAACAAATCCATGAGCAAAACCTCTTGGGACGAAAATTTGTTTTTTATTTTCTTCCGTTAATTCTATTGAAATGTATTGTCCAAAAGTTGAAGATTCTTTTCTAATATCTACCGCAATGTCTAATACCTTCCCTTTTACAACTCTAACGAGTTTTGCTTGGGCAAATTCTCCAGTTTGATAATGTAATCCTCTTAATACGCCTTTGCTTGAAAAAGACTCGTTATCTTGAATAAAACGAACGTCTAGCTTTAAAGTTTCGTTGAATTTTTGTTCATTAAAACTTTCAAAAAAGTAACCACGTTTATCTTTAAATATTGTAGGTTCAATAATATAACAGCCTTTTAATTTGGTCTCTATTACTGTCATATATCATTATTTATTAGACCTAACAAATTTTTACCATATCCGCTTTTAAGTAATGGCTCTGCTAAAGTTATAAACTGTTCTTTATTTATATATTTCATTTCAAAAGCAGCAGCCTCAATAGAGCCGATTTTTAAACCTTGTCTTTCTTCAATTACTTCAATAAATTGAGATGCTTGCATTAAAGATTGAAATGTTCCTGTATCTAACCAAGCTGTTCCTCTGTCTAAAATACTAACACTTAATTTTCCTTGTTTTAAGTATTCCCTATTAACATCTGTAATTTCAAGTTCTCCTCTGTGGCTTGGTTTGATGTTTTTTGCAATTTCAACTACTGAATTATCATAAAAGTAAATACCTGGAACAGCAAAATTCGATTTTGGATTCTTAGGTTTTTCTTCAATAGAAATTGCTTGTCCATCTTTATCAAATTCAACAACACCATAACGTTCGGGATCATGAACTCGATACGCGTAAATAATACCTCCTTCTGGATTATTATTACTTTGTAATAAATTTGCTAAACCAGTTCCGTAAAAAATATTATCTCCTAAAATTAAAGCTACTTTATCTGACCCTATAAATTTTTCGCCAATTATAAAAGCTTCAGCTAATCCGTTTGGCTCTTCCTGAATTTCATACTGAAACGTACAACCGTACTTACTTCCGTCTCCTAAAAGGTCTTTAAATAATGGTAAATCTTTAGGTGTAGATATTATTAATATGTCTTTTATTCCAGCATACATTAATGTTGAAAGGGGATAATATATCATCGGTTTATCATAAATAGGCATTAACTGCTTACTTATAGACAAGGTTAAAGGATGTAGTCTTGTTCCAGATCCTCCAGCTAAAATTATTCCTTTCATAATTATTGATATTGTTTTTCGTAATATTCTTGGTACTCACCACTTGTAACATTATCTAGCCATTTGTCGTTCTCTAAATACCAATTAATAGTTAATAACAACCCTTCTTGAAATGTAACTGAAGGCTTCCAACCTAATTCTTTATTAATTTTTGAAGCATCAATAGCATATCTTAAATCATGTCCTGGTCTGTCTTTTACATAAGTAATTAACTTCACCGACGTTCCTTTTGGTCTGTTTAGCTTCATATCCATTTGTTCACATAACAAATTAACCAAATCGATATTTTTCCATTCATTAAAACCGCCAATATTGTAAGTTTCTGAAAGCCTGCCTTTATGAAAAACCATGTCTATAGCCATTGCATGATCTTTTACATAAAGCCAATCTCTTGTATAGTTTCCATCACCATATACTGGCAAAGATTTATTATTTATAATGTTATTAATAAATAATGGAATGAGTTTTTCTGGAAATTGATTTTGGCCATAGTTGTTAGAACAGTTAGTAATTACATATGGTAAATCATAAGTTTCGCCATAGGCTCTTACAAAATGATCTGAACTTGCTTTCGATGCAGAATAAGGTGAATTTGGATCGTAAGGTGTTGTTTCAGTAAATAAGCCTGATTTTCCTAATGTTCCATAAACCTCATCAGTACTTATATGATAAAACAGCTTATCTGTAAAATTATCTTTCCATATATTTTTAAAAGCATTTAATAGGTTCATAGTACCTATAACATTTGTCTTTACAAATGCTAAAGGGTCTTCTATAGACCTATCTACATGAGATTCTGCAGCTAAATGGATAACACTATCAAATTTATACTCATTAAAAAGTGAATTAATATCTTCTTGATTATTAATATCTGCTTTTAGGAACGTATAATTTGTTTTGTGTTCAATATCAATAAGGTTCTCTAAATTTCCAGCATAAGTTAATTTGTCTAAATTATAAATGCTGTATTCAGGGTATTTATTTACAAATAATCTAACAACATGAGATCCAATAAAGCCTGCACCACCTGTTATTAATATATTTTTTTTATGCTTCATATTGTTTCACAAATCTTACTAACCTATTTGTTAAATATACAAAACACAAGAGCACAAAAGCGAGCACAGGAAATATTAGCATATACATTTGATACCATTTTATATCTCTACTCCCAACTTGTTGAAAACTTGCAATGACATCAAAAAACACATCTTCTTCTACCTTTTTCTCATCTAAAGCCTTTAATTCATTTCGTAATTTAATTTCTGTATTTAATAACTCAAATTCTTTGGTTTGCGTTTTGTCTTTACTAAAAGCTAGCCCTTCTCCTCCAATACTAATTTCGGTTGGCGAAGATTTAGACTCTTCTTCTAATACATTTATATAAACATCCTGTAATGAAGCGACTTCTCTTAACTGTTGTAATATATTTTCTTTTTGAATAGAAATTAAAGAATCTCTTTTCTTCATTTTCTTTTCTGAATAAACGTTAGTAAAAGAGCCACCTAATCCATCTTCAAGCTTTTGGAAAATATCTTTTTTGAATGAATAAACTTTTATTTCAAATAACTCTCCAGAATATATACTCCTATTTTCTACAAAATCATCGAAGGTAATCTCGCTTGCATAAACACTATCTACAGATTTTAAAAAGTTATTGTATTGAACAATTTTCTCGTTCTCTGTTTCAGGACCAGGATTAATTTCAAAATTTGCAATTTCTTTAACCTCTTCTTCCTCTAAACTAAAAACTTTAGATAATGTATTATATTCTTCACTTTCTAAAAGGGCATTATAATAATCGATGGTGTTTACTAATTGATATTTAGAATCAAAATAAGGTTTAACCAACATTATTGAGCTATATAAATTTGGTTTGTATTTATCTAAAGCGTATCCTAAAACACCAGCAATAATCATAGTAATAACTATAATTTTAAAATTTACAATAACTGCTTTAAGAGTTAATATTAAAACAGAAAAAATAGCTTTAAATATTGAAGCAATAAAAGAAAACAATCTATTAAAAGCATTACCTATTAAGGTAAATAGTTGGCCTAAATCGACTTCCTCTGAATTATTTTGATCTGGTAATTTATCACTCATCTTTATAGTTGGTATTAATTAAATATTTGTTGTAATATTTTTCTAGTTATTAAATAAGTAGGTTTAACTCCAGAAGTTCCTAATCCACCAGAGGCTAGTGTGCTTCCAGTTTCTAATGGGTTATCACTTGCGTAATAAGCATATCTTACTTTTACATTTGGATTGATACTTCTTCTTACTTTTGAAGCTGCTTGAATTGCTTTTTGGTAATGAGCACCTTCCATTTCTAAACCTATAACATTCCAAGTTGAGTTAAAGAAAAATTTCAAAATCTCTTTGTTCTGTAAAGAGGTTCCTAAAACAGTAATCATAGCTCCTTCATAAACTGCAACATCAGGCTCTTCAAAATCATTTTTACTCAACTCATTTTTAAATGGGTAATTATCTGCTGTTCCTTCAAAAATATGAGCTGAAGGAATCATAATATCTCCTTTTCCTCCTTCTAAAATACCTGCTTTTCCCATAATTGAAATAGATTCGGTATTTAGATGAGTATTCTTTCCGTTTACACGTATTGGTTTTAAAAGCTCATCAATAGTTTCATAAGCTTGTTCACCAAAAGCATAATCCATTACGAATATAACTGGTTTTTCTGATTTTTTAAACGATTCACTTACTTCAATATCTAGTTTTGTAAAGTCTATTTTAGCTGTGTCAATAATTTGAACATCTATATTAGTGCCTGATGTATCTGGAATATAAATCATTCCATTTTGCAACGCTTCTTTAGTTACTTTATTGCGTAATTCTTGATTATTTTTTTGACTTATAGCTTCGTAAACTTCAAAAATACTTTTCTTTTTTGCATACGTTTTTAAGGCAGACGAAGCAAAAAGAGAATTCATAACACTGTGCATATTAGCACTAATAATATGAATTGGTCTTTCTAACAATCCATTTTTATTTAGGATATCTTTTATATTATTAGACCAAATTTCTCCATGAATATGATGTCCTAGACGTTCCCTTAGAACTGGACTAAATGTGACAGTTCTTTTGTTATTGTTTACAACTTCTTCTATTGCTAATTTTCCAAGCCAATAAACAATATGCAACAATCTTTCGGGTTGAGAGTCTATAGCAAATTGGCTATAAACCGTAACTATTTCATTAAACGTTCTCCCTAAAATGTTTGCTGTATGAGAAATAGCCACTTCTCTATCTTCTCGAGTTAATTTCTTTTTAGATAAAACAGCAGTTTCAAGTTTTTTCCAATCTCTAGTTGTGTTTCCTTTTTCGTCTATTAAAACTCGTTTACTTATTTTATGAGACTCAATAAAAATAAACGTAAGATGAGTAAGAATATCGTAAATTTCAGATCGGCCACGAGTTATTTCAATATTCATTTGCTCGCTGTCAATACGATAACAGTTTCTTCTTCTTTTTTGAGGAATTATAGGTTTAAAATGAGAATTTATATATCCCTCATCACTTGTTAAGTTAATAAAAGTACATTCTTCTATGCCTTGTGGCAACCTATCAATTACGTAAAGTAGTCCTTCTAATTCTGCTTTTTCTTCGCCAATAGAGCCATAAATTTCTGGTCTTAATAACAATAATGCTTCGCGAAGTGTTTCACCAGAAACTCCCATAGGCTTATAAAATCCTCGATTAAACAAGTGTCTCATGGTGATATACATTCTTTCTATGGCATTCGAACTCTCTTGAGCTCTCGTTCTTTCATGATGTTTTATTTTACTCATATAGCTTATTTAGCGACAAATATAATATTATTTAATCAGATTCTTAGTTTCTAAAATTTTAGCTATTTTTCTATCATTAGAGAGTCTAGCAATCTTGTTCTGACCACCTAACTTACCTATTGATTTCATATAGTCTTGAAATCCGTTTTTCTTTACTACAGTAATTTTTAATGGCTGTAATACACTTCCTTTTATCAAATCGAAATAGTAACTATTCTGCTCTTGTAAAGACGCATCTATTATATTTGAAAATTCAGTAAAATTTTCTGGTTCTTTCTCAAATTCTATAAACCACTCGTGATAAGGAAGTCCATTTTCAGGGTTTATTTGAGGCGCAACTGTAAACTCGGATACTTGAATATTGCTGTCTTTTACAGCTTCTTTTAGAGCTTGCTCAACTTCTTTTCCAATAACATGTTCACCAAAAGCTGAAATAAAATGTTTTATTCTTCCAGATACTATAACCCTATAGGGCTTTATAGAAGTAAATTCTACAGTGTCTCCAACATTATAAGCCCAAAGACCTGCATTTGTAGAAACTATCATGACATAATTTACACCTAATTCTACATCTTTAATTGAAATACGTTTTGCGTTCTCTTTAAAAAATTCGTCGGCTTTTATAAATTCATAAAAAATACCAGACTTTAACTGAAGCAACATTCCTCTTTCGTTTTGCTTATCTTGAAATGCAAAAAAACCTTCGCTTGCAGGAAACAGCTCGATACTATCAACTTTTCTTCCAATTAATTTTTCGAACTTAGCTCTGTAGGGTTCATAATTTACGCCTCCAAAAATAAATAGGTTGAAATTTTTAAAAACGTCTCCCACTTTTTTACCTGTTTTCTCTTGAATTTTTTCGAAATACATTTGAACCCAAGAAGGAATTCCAGAAATAATAGTCATGTTTTCTGGTAAAGTCTCTTCAACTATAGCATTTACTTTAGTTTCCCAGTCTTCGATACAATTAGTTTCCCAAGAAGGCATCCTGTTTTTTTGCAAATATTTAGGCACATAATGTGCAACAATACCCGAAAGTCTTCCTAATTGAATGTCGTTTTGTTTTTCTAATATTGGACTTCCTTGAAGAAATATCATTTTACCATCTACAAAACTGCTATTACCCGTTTCGTTTATATATAATAAAATAGCATTTCTTGCTGCTTCAACATGTGTTGGCATGCTTTCTTTGGTAATAGGAATATATTTTGCTCCTGATGTAGTTCCAGAAGTTTTAGCAAAATAAATAGGTTTGCCTTTCCATAATATATCTTCTTCTCCAGCAACTACTCGATCTACATAAGGTTTTAAATCTTCATAATCTCTTACAGGAACTCGCTTAACAAAATCTTGATACGAATTAATACTTATAAAATCATGGTCTGTTCCAAATTGTGTAGACGTGGCTGTGCTTATTAATTCCCTAAATACTTTTTCTTGAGTTTCTATAGGATTGTTTGCCCATTTTTGGACAGATTTATAAACACGTTTAGCAAATGGTTTAGCTAAAATAGCTTTTAGTGATAGCATTAATTAAAGTCTATAAAATTAGTTGGGTTAATTGGGTAACCATCTTTCCAAAGTTCAAAATGTAAATGTGGACCAGAAGATAATTCTCCTGTATTTCCTGAAGTAGCAATAACTTCTCCCGATTTAACCAATTCTCCTTGAGATTTTGTGATGGACTCATTATGCTTATAGACTGAAATAAGACCGTTACTGTGTTCAATAATAACAACGTTACCAGTCTCAAAAGTCCATTCGGAAAAAATAATAGTTCCGTCTGCTGTAGCTTTAACTGGTGTGTTATAATCAACAATAATATCTATTGCGTAATGCTTTTCTTCAAAATTATAATCTTCTGAAATTGTCCCGTTCACTGGTGGATATAAAACAAAATTTATTTTAGATGTTGCTTTTTCAAACAAGTTATATTTATCCTCTTTCGCTACTTTTTCTCTTAAAAGAGAATCTTCTTTTGGTGGTCTTAAATCTATTTCGGAAGCAGATTTTTTTGCTTCTTCAACTATAGAATCCCTATTAAAATCTAGTGAACTAATTTCTCCATGTAACACTTTTTTAATCGAAGAAAAATATTTCTCATTTACAGCTATTAACTGTTGTAAAGAATCTGTTTTATAGTTTAATTCCACAGCCTGCTTTTTCAATTCTGTTGAAGAGTAACCAGGAATATACTCTCTTAAAGACGTAAAAGCAATTAACAAAGTAGTGGCTGTTATAAGAAGTATAGAAGACAAGGACATTAATACAAACACATTTAAGCGTGTTAACTTAAAAGATAACCGTTCTTCAAAAGTGTCTTCGTTAAGTATGACTAAACGATACTTGTGAAGAAGTCTCTTTTTAAACTTTTTTTTGGTTTTTTTATTCTCATCCATCTCCCAACAAAATTAAATAAAATATAACACTTGTCGCTCAGCTTTATACTAAAGTTCTTGTTAAAACGATAATATTAAAGTTTAATTATTAACTTTGTCTTTTAAATTAAATTAATATGACTTTATATATTTTACCATTAGCAATTGGACCATGGCAAATAGCACTAATTGTTGTTATTGTGCTATTATTATTTGGTGGAAAAAAGATTCCAGAATTAATGCGTGGTCTTGGTAGCGGAATTAAAGAATTTAAAGACGCTAGCAAAGAAGAAGATAAAACTAAAGAAGAAAAAGAATAGTACTCTTTATTATAACACAAAAAAACCTAACAAAATTATTTGTTAGGTTTTTTTGTGTCTAAATGTCTCCTAATTTTTATTCGTTAATTTTTAAAGACCTTATAATTGCTTCAAGTTCAAACATGTAATCTCTTTTTTGTACAGATGGAGCAAATGCAAATCCTTCTATAACTAATAACCTATTATTAATTTTATCGTCTATAATATAGTTAATAAATGGTCCAGACATAAAGGCGTTTTTAACATCCCAAAGTCCTTTTGTTTCAATAGCTGGTTTATTATCTATAATTGTTTCAAAAACTGCTGGCGCATAAGCTTCTTCAGTAATCATATAGGTTCCTTCGGTTGGTCCAGGAATATGAGCTTTACCAACAGAGTCTCTTAGTTTAATTATTTGATTAACAAGGCTGTCTCCTTTTTTAATGTAATTATAAGGTAATTCATAAATCATTAAGTTGGTTGTCCCTGTAGTTATGTCCTTTCTAATCCAATAAAACTTATCGTCTTCCTTTGCTATTCTATAGGCCGTTGGAAAGTTCAATTCAATCCCTAGTTTTTCTTTAAGAGTATTATTTTTATGAAGAGATAATTTAATACGTCTTTGTTTTTCTTTAATCTCCTCACTTTTAAATGCTGCAATTATTTTTTGTGCATTTTCCTCTACTTGCTGAATAATTTCTTTATCTGTTTTACCTGTTATTAAAACCAATTTTTGAGGTCTTGCAAAAACATCAGAAGCTATTTTAATGGAAGCTTCACCACCTTTTTCAACTTTAAAAACTGTTCTATTATGTGTTACAAAACCAGAGAAAATTGATGGAGGAATTTGACTCATATTAAATAAAGGCTCGTCTTGTGGTAGGCCATCTAAAGGAGCTGCTAATACTTCTCTTATAGCTTCTCCAACATTTCCTTCCCAAAGGTTATTGTCAATTACAACTGATAGGTTGTTAATGTTTCCTGAAGAATTTGATAATATTTTCTGATTTGAAGATTTATTGTTGTTACAACTAACAATAAGTAAAAGAGAAAAAAGTAATAAAGTCTGTTTCATAATTTAATGTGTTTAATAAGCTTAACTTTTTGAAATTTTTAGTTTCATTCCTGGTTTTAAGTTATTCCCACTAATATCGTTCCAATCTCGAATATTTTGTACTGAAACTCCTGAAAATTTTTGAGAGATACTCCAAAGGGAGTCTCCTTTTTTAACTGTATATATATTTGAACCACTTGAAGATGTTGTGGTATTTAGTGTTTTAGTTGTTGATGATCCACTTTTGCTTGCTATTGGGTTTTTTGGATAAATAGTAAGCCTTTGCCCAATTCTAATGTTGTTATTTCGTAAGCCATTCCATTGTTTAATGTCACTCACTCTAACTCGATATTTTCTTGCAATGTAACCTAAATTATCTCCACTTCTTACACGATATCTAATTTTAGATTGAGACTCAAAAAATTGAGGAAGAGGTTTCTCTTTTTCATCAATTTCTGCTTTAGCAGATGCATAAATAGCTGTTTCATTATTTACAAATTTACCTATAGCTGTTCTTGGTAGTCTTAGATAATAATTTTTACCCTCTATATATGGAATGATATCCAATTTATATGATGGGTTTAAAAACTGAAGCTCTTCAATTGGTACTTTGGTCGCTTCAGAAACCTGATCTAATGTAATTAATTGCTTTACTCTAATGGTGTCTGTTTCTATAATATGAAACATGGGCTTTTCAGGTTTAAAACCATGTTCTTCAGCATATTCAAAAATATACATAGTTGCCAAAAAAGCTGGAACATAACCAGCTGTTTCTCTAGGTAAATTATGACGAATATTCCAATAGTTTTCATAACCTCCAGAACGACGAATAGCTTTAGATACATTTCCAGGACCAGAATTATAAGCAGCTAATGCTAAATCCCAGTCTCCAAATATTTCATATAATTTAGATAAATATACTGCTGCTGTTTTAGTCGATTTTATTGGGTCGCTACGTTCGTCAACATAACTACTTACATCTAATCCATATTGCTTTCCTGTAGCAAACATAAACTGCCATAAGCCTGTGGCACCAACTCTAGATCTAGCTCTTGGTTTTAATGCAGATTCTACAATGGCTAAATATTTCATTTCAAGAGGAATGTCTTTAGCGTCAAACTCACTCTCAAACATTGGAAAGTAATAATGACTTAAACCCATAATACGATCAAAATAGACCCTTCTATTCTTTAAAAAGTTTTTTATAACACTTTCTAAAGATGGATTATAAGCTACATTAAATGGTGTTTTTGCGTCTAACCTTTTTAATCTTGCTTTTAGTGTGTCAGTAGATAATTCTGGATAATCAATTTCTTTATATTCTAATTCGGAAACTGTTTTGTAAATAGAATCGAATAACGTGTTACTATACAATTCTTCTAACCATTTATTATCGAATTGAAGTGCTTGCTCATGGTCCAGAAGTGAATCTATTACATGTGTGTTTGGGATGGCTTCAATCTGTTTCTTATAGACGGTTTTTCCATCTATAATTGTATCTATCACATATTGCTCTCCTGCAACTAGTTCTTCATCAGAAAGTTTAATGATTTTATTTTTTGAAGCTATCGAGTCTTGTGCAAAAGCTGTACTTATATTAATAAGTATAAAAAAGGTTAAGATTTTTTTTAAATACATAGGGCTTTGTAGTTTATCCTAACTAAACGCAATTACTAATAATTTCTTGTTATTGTGATGATTATAAATATACAATATTTTAAAATTTAATTCAATATTGCTGCAATACCAGGAAGAGTTTTCCCTTCTAAACTCTCTAACATAGCTCCTCCTCCAGTGCTAACATAACTTACTTTGTCTTCGAATCCAAATTGCTTTACAGCAGCAACCGAGTCTCCTCCTCCAACTAGAGAAAATGCACCTTCTTTTGTGGCATCTGCAATAGCATAACCTAAGGCTATGGTCCCTTTAGCAAAATTTGGCATTTCAAACACGCCTAATGGGCCATTCCATAAAATGGTTTTAGAATTTTTAATAATTTGAGCAAAAATCTCTTCAGTATTTGGGCCAACATCTAATCCCATCCAGCCATCAGGAATGTTATTAATTTCGCATGTGTTTGTATGAGCATCATTACTAAAAGCGTCTGCAATAACAGCATCTACTGGTAAATGTACTTGAACGTTTTTCATTTTAGCCTTTTCTAAAATCTCTCTAGCTAGTTTTAATTTATCATCTTCAACAAGTGAATTTCCTATATTTCCACCTTGAGCTTTTATAAAAGTAAAGGTCATTCCTCCACCAATAATTAAATGGTCTATTTTATCTAAAATATTATCTATAATGGTGATTTTTGATGATACTTTTGCTCCTCCTAAAATAGCACAAACAGGTTTTTCTCCTGTTTTCATTACTTTATCTATGCTCTTAATTTCTTGTTCTAATAAATAACCAAAACATTTATTGTCTTGAAAAAACTGAGCAACTTTAGTTGTTGAAGCATGAGCTCTATGTGCTGTTCCAAAGGCATCGTTTACATAAATATCACCTAAAACTGATAATTGTTTTGCAAAGGTTTCATCTCCAGTAGTTTCTTCATCATGAAAACGCAAATTTTCTAATAATAAAATTTGACCAGGCTCTAAATTATTTGCTGCATTATTTGCTTCTTCACCTGTACAGTCTGAAACAAATTTTACTTCAACACCTAAAACATCTTCAACCGCATTAACAATATGTTTTAAAGAAAATGATTCGTCTACACCTTTAGGTCTTCCTAAATGGGACATTAAAATACAGCTTCCTCCATCTTCAAGAATTTTAATAATAGTTGGTTTTGCAGATTTAATCCTAGTGTCATCTGTTACCTTAAATTCTTCATTTAATGGTACATTAAAATCTACTCGAATTAAAGCTTTTTTGTTTTCGAAATTGAAGTCGTTAAGAGTTCTCATGAAATTAAATTTTAAGGCACAAATATAATTTTTTCAATTCAAAAAAAAAGAGATGAATTCTGTTATCTTTGCTTCATGCTATTTAGTGAAATTCTAGGTCAAGAACATATAAAAAGTCATCTAACTAAAAGTGCCGAAAATGGTCGTGTTCCACATGCGCAGCTTTTTGTTGGAACTGAAGGTTGTGGCACGTTACCTATGGCTATTGCTTATGCACAATACTTATTGTGCCAAAATTTGAATAGCGAAAATACTGGAGGAAATGAATCTTGTAATTTGAAATTTAAACATTTTTCTCATCCAGATTTACATTTTGCTTTTCCAGTTGCCACAACAGATAAAGTAAAAAAGCATCCTGTTTCTAATTATTTTTTGGAAGAATGGAGAGAACTTCTTGATGAGCAACCTTATGGGAATTTATTTGATTGGTATAAAAAGCTTGGTGTAGATAATAAACAAGGGCAAATTGGCGTAGATGAAGCTACAGAAATTGTAAAATCTTTAGCATTAAAATCTTATGAAGGTGGCTATAAAGTTATGCTGATTTGGATGGCTGAAAAAATGAATACTTCGGCTGCCAATAAACTTTTAAAACTTATTGAAGAGCCTCCTGAGAAAACAGTTTTTTTACTTATAGCTGAAGATGAAGAGCAAATAATTAATACCATTAGATCAAGATGCCAAGTCTTACATTTCCCACCTTTAGCTGAAGATGTTATTAAAAATGCCATTGTAAAAAACTATAATTTAGAAATTTCTATTGCAACTAAAATTGCACATCAAGCTAATGGAAATTATAACAAAGCTTGTGATTTAGTCTATCATGACAGCGAAGACACACCTTTTGAAAAATGGTTTATTTTTTGGATTAGAAGTGCTTTTAAAGCCAAAGGAAATAAAAGTGCTATTCACGATTTAATTTCATGGAGTGAGGATATTTCTAAAACAGGACGTGAAACACAAAAAAAGTTTTTACAATTTTGCATTACTTTTTTTAGACAAGCTTTGCTTGTTAATTATCAAGCAAATGATTTGGTGTATTTAGAAACTAAAGAAAAAGGTTTCGATCTTAAAAATTTCGCGCCATTTGTCCATGGTAATAATATTATTGATATTACTCGAGAACTACAAGATGCTATCTACCATATAGAACGCAATGGGAATTCTAAAATAATTCTTACAGACCTCTCAATAAAATTAACCAGGTTACTACACACTAAAGAGGGTTAAAATGGCAAACTCTACCTCTTGGTTTGTTATTATTAATCCAACTTCTGGAAACGGATCAAGCAAAGAAAAATGGCCTGAAATTCACAAGCTTTTAATTACTTATAAATTTGAGTTTGAATTTACGTTTACACAGTACGAAAACCATAGCATAGAAATAGTTCAAAATGCTATTAATCAGGGGTTTAATCAAATAATTTGTATTGGAGGAGATGGAACACTACATAATATTGTTAATGGTGTCATGCTCCAAAACAAGATGCCTTCAAATCAAATCCATATTGGTGTTATACCTATTGGAACTGGAAACGATTGGGTTAAATCTCATGAGATTTCTAACAACTTTGAAAATGCGATTCAAACTATTAAAAATGGGCAATTAAAGTTACAAGATATTGGTAAAATTAACCTTGAGAATAAAAACAAAACGCCCATCTATTTTATAAACCTTTCAGGAATTGGTTTTGATGGCTTTGTGGTTAGTAAAGTTAATAAATATAAGCATTTAGGAGCTATCGCTTATCTTTCTGGAGCACTTTTAGGATTGTTCTCGTTTAAGAATTTTCATTCTAAAGTTCATGTTAATTCAGTTATTATTAAATCTAAAACCTTGATGATTTTAGTAGGCATTTGTAAATACTCTGGTGGAGGCATGCAATTAACTAAAAAAGCAGATCCGTTTGATGGATTGCTTGATATTAGTATTGTAAAAAATATTGGAAAGTTAGATATTCTTAAAAACGTAGTAAATCTTTTCAACGGCAAGATTACAAATCATAAAAAAGTAGAAACCTACAAATCCAAATCAATTCATATTGAAATAACAGATGCAAACAAACCGTTTATTCAAGCTGATGGAGAATTAATTGGAGTTGGTAATTTAGAAATTTCAATCGTTCCAAAAGCATTTTCGTTTTACTGTTAAACAAAAAACGCCAAACTTTCGTTTAGCGTTTTTTTAAAAATTAGTTTAGAATTTAGTCTTTTTTGTAATCAGCATTTAATGCATCAAGTATTATTTGAGTTACTTCGTTTTCTTTAGCTCCATACATAACAGATCCGCCTTCATTACTTCCAAAGATATAAGTATATCCATTTTCTTTTCCATAATCAGCTACAAAGGCTTTTACTTTAGAAATTAAAGAATCTATTTCTACTTGACTTCCTTGTTGAATTTGTTGCTCTTCAAATTGAATACGTTGTTGAAGTACTTGTTGTTTCTGACTTAATGTTTGATATTGTTTTTGCGCTTCGTCTTCAGATAATCCTTGAGCTTTTAATTGAAATTCTTGAGCTTCAAGTTGAAATGCTTTACTAGTACTATCTGTTCTTTTTTGAAAAGCTTCAATCTTAGCTTTATATTTTGCTTCGACATCTAATTTTTCTTGATAATTGTTAATGACTTCCGAATTATCAATAAATCCTGTTTTAAGTGGTTGCTCACAAGAAACTAAAGTTGCAATTGCTAATACAACTATAAATATGTTTTTCATTTTAAGTTATTTAATTTTTATGGGCAAATGTAAAAAAGTAAAATTGATAGTTTTTAAAAATCTTATATATTTTACACTATAAGGTAAATTTATTGATAACACTTATGTTATAATTAATATTGATTGATTATCGCTTTGTTTAAAGCGTTTTAAGGTGTTTTTAAAAAACATAGTAGTTAATAGTCGTTTAGACATAAAAACTGTTTGCTTAAAGTTTGAAATTAGATTTTAGCTGTTTTTAACGACATAAATTAAAGAAGAATACTCTCCAGAACGTTTTGCTTTAATATTAGACAACCATCCTATTCGAATGGCATTAAAAATATTTAATGATCCTTTTTTGTGTTTTTCTGAAAGCATACTAACATAATAAGAGTCAAAAACCATAGGAAGTGTTTTTTCAACATGCATATTATTATTTGAAACTAGCTTTGAAATTGATTGTTGCGAAAAATGCCAAAGGTGTCTTGGCGCATCAAAAGCGGCCCAAAAATTATTGTAATATAAAGCATCGTAACTTTTATAATTTGGAACAGCAATAATTAAAGTTCCATCTGCTTTTAATAAGCGTTTAAAAACTGCTATATGATTCTCTAAATTTGGCAAATGTTCTAGTACATGCCACAATGTAATAACATCAAAACTATGAGGCTTAAATTTTAATAATTGGTCTATTTCAAATACAGTATTGTTCGTTTTAGAATTTGCTATTTTTCGAGCTTCTGCATTTGGTTCGATACCAGAAACTATCCAATTATTTTTATGGGCAGTTTGTAAAAAATCTCCTGTACCACAACCAACATCTAACAGATTTTTCTCAGTAGAATTAAACGAATTAATTAGTTTTAATTTTCGTTTTAATGAAATAAATCTAACTAGATGATATACTTTTTCAAAGAGATTTCTTTTAGAATCTGTATGAGAAATGTAATCTTCAGTTTTATAATAATCTGGTAGTTTGTCTTCTTCGGGTTGAGGAAAGGTTTCTAGAAATCCGTAGGTGTGGTTTTGAATTAATTGAAATTCTTCACCAGAAACAGAGTAATCTTTTACTTTTATGTATGATTTTATTTGCTTCACTTTATAAATTAATAGGCTTTAAAACCCATTCTAATTTCATTTAAATAATTTGAAATAATATACCTGTAAAAAGAATCAATTTTTAGGCAATCTTCATTTTCATCAGTTACTACAGTAATTGCTATAAAGTATTTCGTTTTTCCGTCTTTTACTAATTCAGGGTCTTCTTTTTTAAAAACAAAATCAGTAAAGTCAATATATTTTGAAGTTTCATCTTCACTTAAAACACTAAAATTAAACCAAACGCCTTCAACTTTAACACGGAAATTCTTTGGATTAAATCCTTTTTCATTTTCAAATCTATCATCTAAATATCTTTCAAAAACAATTGAACTTCTATAAACTTGAAACATGAATTTATTTAGTCTTTCTAATTCATTTTTAGAATTTTCATTCCCTTCAACTATAGTAAAACCGCTAACATCTGGCACTGACTTCACAGGAAAACAACCCTGAACACTAAACAAAACAAGAAATAATAAAAGAAAAATATAAAACTTTTTAAAAATCATAAAAGCAACTTAAAAATTGTTCCACGTGAAACAGAAAAGAATAACTTCTTATTTATCTTCCCATATAAACCAAAAGAACAGAGACGTCGCTTGGAGAAACACCACTAATTCTAGATGCTTGAGAAATGGTTACTGGTTGGATTTTGTTGAGTTTTTCTCTAGCCTCCAAACTCATGGACTTTAATTTAGAATAATCGAAATTCTTTGGAATTTTAATGTTTTCTAATCTATTAAGTTTATCTGCATTGTTCTTTTCTTTTTCTATATAACCTGAATATTTGATTTGAATTTCTGCTTGTTCAATAACTTCATTGTCCAAAGCATTATCTTGTATATAAGATTCAACAGATGCTACTTTTCTCATATCATCAATCGTGATATTTGGTCTTGAAAATATCTTATACATCTTATCCGATTGCTTCATTAAAGCTGAACCTTTTTCTTCTAAAACAGGGTTTATTTCATCGTGCTTCACGCTTGTATCTGAAAAAAACTTTATAAATGCTTCTGCATTATTCTGCTTTTCCTCCATACGTTTTAATCGCTTTTCAGAAGCTAAACCAAGCTCATAAGCTTTTGGTGTTAATCTAAAATCTGCATTATCTTGACGCAATAAGGTTCTGTATTCTGCACGAGAAGTAAACATTCTATATGGCTCTTCAGTACCTTTTGTAATTAAATCATCTATCAATACGCCTATATAAGCTTCGCTTCTTCTTAAAATAAATGACTCTCTTTCTTGAACTTTTAATGCTGCATTAATTCCAGCCATTAAACCTTGAGAAGCTGCTTCTTCGTAACCAGTAGTTCCATTTATCTGACCAGCAAAGTACAAGCCTTCTATAAGCTTAGTTTCTAATGTGTGTTGTAATTGTGTAGGTGGAAAATAATCGTATTCAATAGCATATCCTGGACGAAAAAACTTGACGTTTTCAAATCCTGCAACAGAACTTAATGCTTTAAATTGCACATCTTCTGGCAAGGACGTTGAGAATCCGTTGATATACATTTCAACCGTATTCCAGCCTTCTGGTTCTATAAATAATTGGTGTCTGTCCTTGTCTGCAAAACGATTAATTTTATCTTCAATCGATGGACAATATCTTGGCCCTAAACTTTTAATTCTACCATTAAACATTGGAGATCTATCAAATCCTTCACGAAGTAAATCGTGAACCTCTGGACTTGTGTAACTCATAAAACAGGAACGTTGTTTTGTAAGTGGTTTTGTGGCATCCAAATAAGAAAATTTTTCTGGCTTTTCGTCTCCTGGCTGTTCTATCATTTTAGAATAATCTAAAGATCTACCATCCACTCTAGGAGGTGTTCCAGTTTTCATTCTACCAGATTCAAATCCAAAACTTACAAGTTGCTCTGTGATTCCAGTTGCTGCTTTTTCACCTGCTCTTCCTCCACCAAAATTTTTATCTCCTATATGAATTAACCCATTCAGAAAAGTACCATTTGTTAAAACAACGGACTTGGCTTTTATTTCTAAACCAAGAGATGTCTTAACTCCTTTTACTATATTATTCTCTACAATTAGTCCAGAAACCATTTCCTGGTAAAAATCTAAATTAGCAGTATTCTCTAACATGATACGCCAATCTTCTGCAAAACGCATGCGATCGCTTTGCACTCGAGGACTCCACATAGCTGGTCCTTTAGATTTATTAAGCATCTTAAATTGAATAGCAGATGTATCGCTTACAATACCACTATAACCACCTAAGGCATCAATCTCACGAACAATCTGCCCTTTTGCAATCCCACCCATAGCTGGATTACAAGACATTTGAGCAATGTTTTGGAGGTTCATGGTAACAAGAAGTGTTTTACTCCCCATGTTTGCAGCAGCAGCAGCAGCTTCGCTTCCTGCGTGACCTCCTCCAACTACTATAACATCGTATTCTTTGTTAAACATCTTTAATCTCTATTCTTTATAAGGTTCCTAATTATAGGAATATAATTGTTCCACGTGAAACAATTGTATTTTTTTAAATTTAAGTTTGCAAATATACGCTGATTTACTGAATATTAGCAAGCAAATTTAGATAGTAGTCTTCTTTGCTTCTCATCATGTTAGTGTCCTCTTCAGTTTTGTCTTTGTAGCCACAATAATGAAGAATGCCATGAACCATGACGCGATGTAGCTCCTCTTCAAAATTTACTTTAAAATCTGTTGCATTATCTGTAACCCTTTCGATTGAAATAAAAATATCTCCTTGTATTATTTTTCCTACAGTATAATCAAAGCTTATAATATCTGTTAATGTATCATGATTTAAAAATTCCACGTTCATTTTGTGCAGATAATCATCATCACAAAAAACAAAATTTATTTCACCTATTTTTTTTTCTTCATAAACAATAACCTGTTCTAGCCATTGACTTAATAGTGAATCATTTTGAATTTGGAAGGTGTTTTCTGAATTATAACTAATCATTTTCTTGCTTGAAATATTCTTGTACTTTTTTATTATAAACTGGCTGCAAAGGTAAACTTTGTCTGTTTAAAATTTCATTAGTATTAAAATATTCTTTAGCTGTTGGAATTTGATTATTTGTGTTGTTATCGAACTCTTTTTTATTGCTTTCAGATTTTCTTTTGGTTTCCATGCCTTGTTGAAAAGTCGCGTTTTCAAGCTTCAATAATTGATGCTGTAAATTCATCATTTTTTCAAGCGTACGTTGCGTAAAGCCTTTATTTAATAGATCCATCTCTACTTCTTCCATTTGTTTAATCAAATTATTTGAGTTTGGATTTAGACCTTCTTTTGCCAATTTATCTTGTAATGCTTGTCTAATTTGTTGTTGTTGTTGATAGATTTGAAATAATTCACCAAGCATTTCTTCAGACATAGAACCTTCTCCATTTCCTTGTTGTTTCCCATCTTTACCAGATTTGCCAGATTTACCGTCTTCTCCTGGTTTTCCATCTTCTCCTGGCTTACCATCCTCACCTTCTTTCTCTCCTTTTTCTCCTTCTTTACCTTCTTCGCCATCTTTAGGCTTGCCCTCATTACTCTTTTTCATGCCGTCTTGCATTTGCTTGTTAAGCTCTTCCTGACTCATTATAATGTCTGGCAAACCGTCTTCTGGTTTGCCTTGACCACCTTTGCCCATGCCACTTGCCTGCATTTGCATAGAGTTTAAAATATTACTTAAAAAATCTGCTAAATTATTAGCTGATGTTATGGTGTATTGCTGATTAGAAACGCCTTGAAAAATTCTGTTTTCAGAAAATTGATCTAAAGATTTATCTATATTATAAAACACTTCAGAAATTTCTTTATTAACAAATTCAGATAATTTAGGTTGTCTTAACGACAAGGCAAATAAACTATCATCAATATGTGAAAAATGCTCTTTTAAAGTGTATTGCTTCCTTAAAAAACTTGCATATTTATTATGGTTAACATCAATAACCTTGAACTGATTCATCAAATCTTCTTGGTCTAACGAGAAAACAATGAGATTATCTAAAATCTGACGCAGCATTTCAATATCTTCTTGCATTTGATCTCCTCCACCCATCATTGGCATACCAGCTTTCATTTTCTCGCTCATGCTTTTCATTTTCTCTCCAGCTTGCTTCTGTTTTTTAGAGGCATTCTTTTGGTTCTCTTCTGCTTCTTGTTCTTGTTTTTGCTCTTCGTTTTCTTCCTTCTTTTCTAACTCATCTGAAGCAGCTTCTTGGTCTTTTTTTATGTCTTCTTCTTGTTTCTCATCTGTTGGAATCTTCATTGGCTCTTTTAAGCCATCATTCTCCTTCTCAAGCTTCTCCATTTCTTTTTTGAACTCTTCAAACTTTTTGTTTAATGCGTCTTGCTTTTCTTTGGTATTATTCTCTTTTGTTTCATTAGACAGATCCAATTGCTTCTCTGCTAAATCTTCTAATTCTTTTTGAAGTTTTTCTAATTTTTTAGTTACATAATAACGCTTCGTTAATTCCAACAACTGCTCTAAACTACGCTTCTGATTTTTATTTTGTTTCGCTAATTTTTCTAATTTTTCTGAGAGTTCTTCTTTATTAATTTTTTCCTGAAGTTTTTCTAATTCTTCAAGTAGTTTTTCGTCTTTTTTTAGTTGTTCTTCATTATCCTTTAAACGCTCTTTTAAATCTTCTTTAAACATGTCTTTTTCTTCATTTTCTTTCTGAAAATCTTCTAGGTTTTCCTGTAACTTCTTATTGAAGTTTTTCATCATGTCTTCTTGTTGTTCTTGACGTTTAAGGAAATTATCTAATTGACGTTTATCATTAAAATTCAATTCAGATTTTTCTTTTTGTGTTTTAGACAAAGTCTCCAATTCTTTTTGTCTTTCTTCGAATTTTTCTAGCGATTTATTTAAATCTTGAATGGTTTCGTTTTGTTGTTCTAGTTGTTTGTCTTCTTCTTCTTCTTTGGTTAACTTTCTATAAGAATAGACTGTGCTTTTCGTGCTTTTATAAAGATTAAGAGCGTCATTATCAAATACTTGAAAATATAAATTATAGCTTATTCCTTCTTCAAGTTCTAACTGATTTGGAAAAGCGCTAATAAATTCAGCCACATTAGACGAATAAATTGGTATTGGTTCTACTTTAATATCTTTTTCGTTTTCAGCAGGAAAATACACTAGCTGAAGCTTTCTCAACCCATAGTCATCGCTTGCTTGGCCTTGAAAATATAAAGTTTGCTGATCTAAGCTATCAACTGCCATTTTGATGGATAATTCTGGATATTCATCTTTAATAACCTCTATTTGAAACGCTAGTGTTTCGTAATTATTAATATGATTATTACTAGTGCTTAAACTATATGATGTTTGATTGAATATTTGCTTTGTGATTTCAAATGTATTTGAATCCGTTTCTTTTAATTGGGTTGTGTCTTTAGCGATCCAACTTACTTGATTAGTTGCTTTGGTTTGTAATTTCCATGTTATTTTGGTTCCATATGGAACAACAGCATTACCAGTGCTTTTCAAAACCTCATCTGTTTTTTTAATATATGATGGATAGTCTAAAGCCATTTCAAAACCTAATAAACTTGGTACTTCGGTTACTTTAAGCTGATAAGCTCTAGAGGTAACATTGTTTGCAGATAAACGAAAATCAATGTTCTGATTTGGTTTAGAAAAAACATATTCGAAATTACCTGGACTTACCTGTTGTAAGAAATAAGATTCGTTATTAAATGAAATTTTTACATTTTCCGGAATGACCTCTCCTGCTGTAGAGACTAGTAATTTAAAGTCTTTATTTTCAATGGCATTTAAGTCTGTGTTGGTAACAAAAAACTGAAAAGGAGCTGGTGGCTCATAAGCAGTATTATAATTTACAACACGTTGATAGCTATCGCTAAACCAGTTAATATGACCTGTAACAAATGTTAATAGCAATATAATAACTGGAATAGCTGCATATTTTAAATATTTAAGATTGGATTTGAAATTTACTGCTAGCTTAAAAGGAATGGGTTGCAATTCGGCAGATTTTTGCTCGATACTTGCTAATAAAAGTTCTGTGGCTTCAGAGTTCTGGTTTAATTGTAAAACATTTAATAATTTATCATTGACTTCTGGAAAATGATTTCCAATAATTTTTGAAGCATCTTCGTAATTAATTCCTTTTTGTAGTTTAAATAACTTTGCCAATGGAATAGCAATAAACTTAAAAAATAAAGCCAGTTCTACACCAATAAAAACCCAAAACAAAATAGTTCTAGCTGTTGGATTTAGCCACAAAACATATTCAACTAAAAGGGTAAACAAAAAGTATAAAAATCCTAATGCAAAAAATAAGATAGTTCCTTTAAGTAATTCATTGGTGTAAAATCGCCTAATAAATTGCTCTAGTTTTAATTGTATGTCTGCAAATTTTGTCATTAATTCAATATGTATAACATCTTAACCAATAAAACTACAATAATATTTTAACTCTTAATTACTTAGATTTGGTAAAACTTAGTTAATTTTCAATTCTAAAAACCCTTTTTTATGAAAGATTTAAAGTATTTAGCTGCTTTATCCATACCAATTATGGCTTTTGTTGGTATGTTTTTTAAAGGTTATTATGTTTTTTTAACACCTGTTTACGCTTTTGTATTTCTTCCAATTTTAGATTTACTATTCCCAATGGATCAAACAAACCTATCGCCAGAAGAAGTAACCAATAGCCTTAAAAACAAACTGTTCGATTGGTTGTTGTATTTAAATCTTCCTGTAGTTTATGGGTTGGTTTTGTTTGCATTAATAACGGTTTCGTCAATTGATTTGGAGCTATTTGAAACAATAGGACTTATTATTACGGTAGGAATTGTATTAGCTGTTAACGGAATCAATGTAGCACACGAACTTGGCCACAGACAATCCACTAACGAGCGCTTTTTAGGCAAGGCCTTATTGCTTCCTTCTTTTTATATGCACTTTTATATAGAACATAATTTTGGACATCATTTACATGCAGCAACGCCTGAAGATCCTGCCACAGCAAAATACAATCAGTCGGTTTATTCTTTTTGGTTTACTTCCACTTTAAGACAATATTTTAATTCTTGGAAGATTCAAAACATGTTGCTAAAAAATAATCAAAAATCTTTCTTTTCTGTTAGAAACGATATGCTTTGGTTTGGTATTATTCAAATAAGCTACCTCTTGTTGGTTTCCTTGTTTTTTGGAACAGATGGATTGTTCTTTGCTCTAGTATCTGGTATTGTTGGTTTTGTTTTGTTAGAAACTGTAAATTATATTGAACATTATGGTTTATTGCGTTTAAAATTACCTTCTGGAAGATATGAGCGTGTTCGTGAAATTCATTCATGGAATTCCAATCACGCCATAGGACGTATTGTGCTTTACGAGTTAACCAGACATAGCGACCATCATTATAAATCTTCTAAAAAATATCAAGTCCTAGAACACCATGATGATAGTCCTCAAATGCCATATGGCTACCCATCCTCAATGGTTATTTCACTCATTCCTCCTTTGTGGTTTAAGATAATGAACAAACGTATTCCACGTGAAATGATTTCGTAAAAGTCTTTTGTCTATCTTCTTTTATCTTTTGTCTTATCAGTCTATCTTTGCAACTTCAAACAAAACAACATGTCAAAACAAGTTAGAGTGCGTTTTGCACCAAGTCCAACTGGACCATTACATATTGGAGGTGTTAGAACAGCACTTTTCAACTACTTATTTGCTAAAAAACATAATGGAACTTTTATTCTAAGAATTGAAGATACAGATCAAAATAGATATGTTGAAGGAGCTGAAAATTACATTGTAGAATCATTAAATTGGTGTGGAATTGCATTTGATGAAGGTCCTAATAAAAACGAAAAATTTGGTCCTTACAGACAAAGCGAACGTAAACATTTATATAAAGAATATGCAGATAAGCTAATTGCTTCTGGAAATGCATATTATGCGTTTGATACTTCTGAAGCTCTTGATTTTCATAGAAAAGATCATGAAGCTAAAGGCAAAACTTTTATTTATAATTGGCATAACCGTTTGAAGTTAGAAAATTCGTTATCACTTTCTACTGAAGAAACGCAAGCAAAACTTGATGCTGACGAAGATTATGTGATTCGTTTTAAATCGCCACAAGATGAAACGTTGCATTTAACAGATCTGATTCGTGGAAACATGACTATCGACACCAATGTTTTAGATGATAAGGTTTTGTTTAAAAGCGATGGTATGCCAACCTATCATTTAGCAAATATTGTGGACGACCATTTAATGGAGATTACCCATGTGATTCGTGGTGAAGAATGGTTACCTTCTCTAGCTTTACATGACCTTTTATACAAAGCATTTGGTTGGGAATCACCTGAGTTTGCTCATTTACCACTTATCTTAAAACCAACTGGAAAAGGAAAACTAAGTAAGCGAGATGGCGATAAATTAGGGTTTCCCGTTTTTCCACTAGCTTATAAAGACCATAAAACAGATGAAGTTTCCAGTGGTTATAGAGAAGAAGGTTATTTTTCTGAAGCTGTTGTAAATTTTTTAGCTTTTTTAGGTTGGAATCCAGGAACTGAACAAGAAATTTTTAGCTTGGAAGAATTGATTCAGGCTTTCGATTTAAGCAGAGTGAACAAAGCTGGAGCACGTTTTGATCCAGATAAAATAAAATGGTTTAACCATCACTACATGCAAGAGCAAGATAATGATGCACTCGCAAAACAGTTTCAATTACTATTTCCTGAAGAATTGAAAGATATCGATGTTAACTACATTGCAATGGTTATCAACCTAATAAAAGAGCGAGCTACTTTTGTAACCGATTTCTGGGATTTAGGTCATTTTTTCTTCGACACGCCATCAAGTTTAGATGAAAAAGCTGTTAAAAAAGCTTGGAAAGAAGATTCGCCAGAACTCATGAAAGAACTCATTTCTGTTGTTTCTAATATTGAAGATTATACGGTTGAAAGCCTTCAAATAAGTATTAAAGGTTGGATTACTTCTAAGGAAATAGGTTTTGGAAAAGTTATGATGCCTTTACGTTTGGCTTTGGTTGGCGCTTTACAGGGTCCAGATGTGTTTGATATTATGTATTTAATAGGAAAAGACGAAAGCGTTAGAAGAATAGATAATTTAATCAATACATTATCATAAAAAAAGCGACCTAATGGTCGCTTTTTTTATTGTTATAGTGTTATTCAGAGCAATAAACATAGGATGACATAGTTTAAAACGTAATCATAGCTGTAAAAGCAAACATCGATTGGTTTCCTTTAATCTTTTTATCGTTTCCAGTTAAATCTAAATTACTATCGTTTAACTTATTTAACATATTAGTAAAGCCATAAATATATTGGGCTTTCAGTCTAAAAAAAGCATATCCAGCCGAAACACCTACTGCTCCATTAATATTAAAATTTGTAATATCCTTTAAATCTTTTGCCAATAAATTATCGTAAGAACTAATAACATAATTCTCATAAGCTTTGTCTTTTATTTCCATGTCGCTATTGTATTGAATCATAGGTCCAACATCGATAGTTAAAAAACTCTGTACTAACTTCACGTGCATCATTAATGCCACCTGAGCAGTAAAGATTTTATAGTCTACAAACTCTTCAAGAAGATTTAATGCAATCGGCCTAGTTGCTATACCTACATTGTTTTCAGATAATTGAATTGTGTAACTTACGTTGTACCATTTATGTGGAATATCTACTGTAGCTGAAGCTCCTGCTTGCCAGCCATTCCCTTTTTTGGTAGTGAAATTATCAGTTATAATATCATACTGTGTGATACCTCCATAGATTCCAAATCCATTTTGTATTCTATACGTACCGTGTTGAGAGAAAGTAACTGTAACAAAACATATACTTAATGCTACTAATAATATAAGTTGTCTTTTTTGCATGATTGTTCTTGTGAGATTGTGACAAATATAACTTAAATTAGTAATCATTTATTTTACAACTCTAAAAATAACCACTATGTCCATTTTATCTATTCCCATTATTATACTTTGTTTGTTTGTTTTTATCTCGCTCTTTTTCATTGTCAAACAACAAACTGCTGTTATTGTTGAGCGATTTGGAAGATTTCATAGCATTCGCCAATCTGGTTTGCAATTAAAGATTCCATTGGTTGATCGTGTTGCAGGACGATTAAGCTTAAAAATTCAACAATTAGATGTTTTAATTGAAACTAAAACTTTAGACGATGTATTTGTGAAACTAAAAGTGTCCGTTCAATACAAAGTGATTAAAGAAAAAGTGTACGATGCTTTTTATAAGCTAGATTATCCTCACGATCAAATAACTAGTTATGTATTTGATGTGGTTCGTGCCGAAGTTCCTAAAATGAAACTAGACGACGTGTTTGTTAAAAAGGATGACATTGCTCTTGCTGTAAAAGCCGAATTAAACGATGCTATGTTAGATTATGGTTTCGATATAATTAAAACATTAGTGACAGATATTGATCCAGATGGTCAGGTAAAACAAGCTATGAACCGCATTAATGCCTCTGAACGCGAAAAAATTGCAGCACAATTTGAAGGTGATGCAGCAAGAATTTTAATTGTTGAAAAAGCGAAGGCTGAAGCTGAAAGTAAGCGCTTACAAGGACAAGGTATTGCAGACCAACGTCGTGAAATTGCTAGAGGTCTTGAAGAATCGGTAGAAGTCTTAAATAAAGTTGGAATTAATAGCCAGGAAGCTTCTGCTTTAATTGTGGTTACCCAACATTACGATACGTTACAAGCTATAGGTAGTGAAACAAATACTAATTTAATTTTATTGCCAAATTCACCACAAGCAGGATCTAATATGCTAAATGATATGGTAGCCAGTTTTACAGCAAGTAACCAAATTGGAGAGGCCATGAAGAATACTAATAAGAAGAAAGAATAACTTCCTACTTATTAAAAAAGCCTACAATTATTAAAATTGTAGGCTTTTATTTTTTATCATTTAAATGGATGTCTTTCTTGCCAGTTATGTTTTGGGTTCATGAGCTTAAAAATATACTTTAAAAGCGTGTTCATAACCCAATTGGTATGTTTCATATAGATAAACATTTTTTTAGGCTTTGCTCCTACTGAACTTTTAATTGCCATGGCTGTTCTTGCATAAACAACTGAAGAAAAATTGTTTTCAATTCCAAAAGAAACCATATCATAAAGCATGTTTAAATACAACTGATTTTTGTACTGATATTCGCTATTGTATCCTAAAAAATAGGTTTCCAAGTTTTCATTATTTAATATCAATGAATAAAACCCTATTAATTCATTGTCTAGATAATACCCAAACACTTTAAAGTTCTCATTCAGATTCTTTTTAAAGTTATAAAAATGATTTTCTGGAAGTATAAATGTATTTACTTTTGCATGGTCTGAAACGTTTTTATAAAGCTTATGTAGCAGTGCAGCATTCTCCTTAATGTCTTCTATTTCTAATTCTCTTTTTTGAACGTTTTTAGCCTTTTTTCTGGCAGTTTTATATCTATCTCGATACTTTTTGTGTAAATCAGCTAAATAATCATCAAAATGGGTCCAATGATTCTTAACTTCTAAGATCATGTTTGGCTGAGCAGACACTTTATGTATTTGATTCTTGATGAATAAATCTGATTCTTGATGAATGGCATCATCATGAAAGTAATCTTTCAGCATAATCATTCGAATACGCTTTTTATCTGTAGTTTTTATCTCTTTTTTAAGCTGAAGAATCGCTTGATAGACTTGTAATAAGAAGTCATTATAGGATATTTCATCTAAATTAAAATACAAACCATGCTGACCAGTATGTGTTAGATTCCCAGCAACCAGAAGGTTTCCTTGTAATAGTTTAGAAACAGCATTCTTGAAATTTTTAATAAATAATGAATCGGTTTCATTTCTAAAAATGTCTTTTAAATATAATTCCACACGTTGAACAATTACTATTCCTACTAAGCTTTCGTCTTTAAAAACACCCACAAATTTCATAGAAATATTATCTGGAGAAGCCTCCTCTAAAGATTGAAAATAGGCTCTTTGAAGAAAAATATCATGTAAAACAAAGCCATCCCATTCAGGAGGTAACTGTTTATAAGAGTTAAAAATTTTAAAGTTTATCAAAGTAAAAAATGAAAAAGACTGAAAATAAAATCTTTCAGTCTTTTAAAAAGTTAAATCATTACAAAACTATTTCCAGCCACAAATTATAGCTCCCATTATTCCTAAAGTTACAATCCAATAGCTAGAATTAATAAAAATATATTTTGCGCTTCTACGTTCAAATAAAGCATTAGTACCAATTATTGGTAAAGCAATAAAAACACCTGCTAATACACCATGTAATGCTCCGTGTTTAAAAGTTCGAAAAGCACCTGAATAATCAGACATAAAAGCTTCATAAGAAGGTAGTGCTAAAGATGGGTCTCCACCCATTAAGCTATAAGCTCCCATTTGATGGATTACAATTCCTGGTAAAGCTGTTGCAAGCATAAAAGCAAATAATAAAGCAAATCCGAAAATTTTAGCCATGTTACCTCCTTTAATTTTCTCTTCTGTCATACCAGACGCTTCCATCCAGGCGTTTCCAAATACTTTAGGATTATACCATATAAATCCAACAAATAAGGCTGAAACTGCAGCAGCAAGCATTGCAATAGGGTTTAAATATTCCATTTTAGTTTAGTTTAGTTAGATACTAAATATAACTAAAATATATTAAGCGTATTAAAGCCTAACTTTTAGATAGCTTTAGCTTCTGCTACCAAAAGTTCGTTTCTGTCTTCTAATGCTTTGTCAATAAACTCTGTAATTGCATTATTTTTTTCTTGTCCTTTTTTAATTAAAACACTTAAAGTTAATATAGTTGCAATACGAGTTCCAATCTTTTTAACAGCTGTATTAAATAAAGGCTCCAACTCTTCGTAAGAAACATTATTAGCTAACTCTAAAATCTCAGCTTTTACCTTTTGTTGTTTGTTTTCGGGAAGATTGGTATACTTTTTTCCTAATTTCTGAATCACATCAATCGCTTTTCTTTGAGGCTGATTTTGTTTAGGCTGTTGCTGAATTTTATTTTCAGTAGGTTTTTGTTTTGCCCAAGAATCTTTTAATCCAACAGTTTTATTAAAAATAAGTTTATCTGAAGTTGTGTCGTTATCCACATTAAAATATCCAATACGTTGAAACTGAAACCTCTCTCCTACCTTAGCATCTACTAAACTAGGTTCAACATAAGCTTCAATAATTTTTAAAGAATTTGGATTTATAAATTCCATAAAACCTTTATCTGTATGGGCATCTGGAGCTTCATCTAAAAATAATCTGTCGTATTCTCTTGCCTCAGCTTTTATAGCATGAGAAATGGAAACCCAATGAAGCGTTCCTTTTACTTTTATTGAAGTGTCTTCGGTATATGTACAATGAATTTCTGTAATATGTCCATTAGCATCTTTTACAACACTTTCACCTTTAATAATATAAGCATTTTTTAGACGCACTTCTTTTCCAAGGGTTAATCTAAAAAACTTGTTGCTTGCTTGTTCTTTAAAATCTTCTTTTTCAATATAAATCTCACGTGAAAAAGGTACTTTTCTAAAGCCAGCAGAATCATCTTCTTGATTATTTTCTGCTTCTAACCATTCCTCTTTCCCTTCTGGATAATTCGTAATAACCACCTTTACAGGATCTAACACAGCCATGACTCTTGGAGCTGTTTTATTTAAATCTTCACGAATACAAAATTCCAATAAAGCCACATCAATCACATTATCGCGTTTGGCAACGCCAACCGTTTCAATAAATTTTCTAATGGAGTTTGGCGTGTAACCACGACGACGAAGTCCTGAAATAGTTGGCATTCTAGGATCGTCCCAACCAGATACAATCTTATCTTCTACCAATTTAAGCAACTTACGTTTACTCATAATGGTATAACTTAGATTTAAACGTGCAAATTCACGTTGTTTTGGAGGCATTGGTAATGCTTCTGGTTGATATTTATAAACTTGGTCTTTAAACCAATTGTAAAGCTCCCTATGGGGCTTAAATTCAAGAGAGCATAGTGAGTGTGAAATTTGTTCTATATAATCGCTTTCACCATGCGTCCAATCGTACATTGGATAAATACACCAATCTGTTCCAGTTCTATGATGTGCTTTCTTTAAAATTCGATACATCAATGGATCACGCATCAACATGTTTGGGTGTTGCATGTCTATTTTAGCTCTAAGTACGTGAGAACCTTCTTCAAATTCACCTTGCTTCATTCGTTGAAACAAATCTAAATTCTCTTCAATACTTCTATTTCTGTATGGTCCATCAACACCTGTTTGAGTTGGTGTTCCTTTTTGTTCAGCCATCGCTTCGCTAGACTGAGAATCTACATAAGCTTTACCTTCTTTTATTAATAAAACAGCCCAATCGAATAGTTGTTGAAAATAATCTGAAGAGTAAAGTTCATTAGCCCATTTATAGCCTAACCAAGAAATATCTTCTTTAATTGCATCTACATATTCTTGCTCCTCTTTTGCTGGATTGGTATCATCAAAACGAAGGTTTACAGGTGCATTATATTTTTCTCCCAAACCGAAACTTATTCCAATAGCTTTGGTATGACCAATGTGTAAATAACCATTTGGTTCTGGTGGAAAACGAAAACGTAAAGCTTCTTTTTTTAAGCCATTTTCTAAATCTTCTTCTATAATATGCTCAATAAAATTGAGTGATTTTGATTCTTCAGACATAAAATATTCTCTATTCAAAATATGAAGCACAAAATTAGGTAATTTTAGACTAATTGTAACATCTGAAGCGTTTTTCATACCTATAATTAAAACTTAAATCATGCAACATAGAAATTATGAATGTCCAAAATGCCATAATCGTACTTATAACGTGGATCAAATGCAAGCAACTGGTGGACTTTTCACGAAACTTTTTAATATTCAAAATAAAAAATTCACATCTGTAACCTGCACAAAATGCACCTATACAGAATTTTACAAATCGAAAACAGGTGCTTTGAGCAATATCTTCGACTTTTTTACAAATTAATCAAGATCTCGATACCAAATTCTTTCAGAATTTCACTCGAAGTGACGTTCTGTATATTATTTTTGCTTTATGGGAATAATAAAAGTTGAAAATATACGTGTTTTTGCTCATCATGGGTGTTTAAAAGAAGAAACTAAAATAGGTAGTGACTACAGGGTAGATTTACATATAAAAGCTAATTTACAAACCTCAGCAAAATCTGATAGGTTAAGCGATACTGTTGATTATGTTTTTTTAAATAAAATAGTAAGAGAGGAAATGCTTATTCCCTCTTATCTCCTTGAAACAGTAGCGAAACGTATTTTAGTTAGAATTTTTAATGAAGACAAACACGTGTCTAAGGCTACAATAAAAGTTAGTAAACTAAATCCTCCTATTGGTGGTGATGTTGAAATGGTTACAATAAAAATGACCGAAAAGCGTAAAAACTAAGTTCTAAATAGTGTAAAAACTTTATTTTTTTTACATTTGCTGTCTTATTAGGTGTCGTGGCCGAGTGGCTAGGCAGTGGTCTGCAACACCATCTACAGCGGTTCGAATCCGCTCGACACCTCAAAAACCTTCAAACATTGTTTGGAGGTTTTTTTATTTTAAATTTTTAAGAAAAATTAATTAAAATTTGCACACCATCTACAGCTTTTAAGAATGTTTATTAAAACGACACCTCAAAAAACTTTCAACTTAAGTTGAGGGTTTTTTTATATCTAATTTTTATAAAAAATTATTTAAAGTTAATACAGCATTGTAGAATAGTTTTTGAACAACACCTCTGAAAAGAATTACCTTAAGTAGCTCAATTTTTTTATATTTTAATAAAATTTATAGTAAGATTATTACAGCGTTTCGAAAGTGATAATTGACACCTCAAGAAAATTTATGCAATATTTGAAGATTGCTTTATTTTTATGTTTTAAAGGCTAATGATTCTAATTTTATTTAACCTTCTCGAATCCTTATAGGCTTAAAATAACGACTAAAAGCTTAAATAAAATTAATTAAACCAAACAGCATAACGCTGTCTTCTTAGTTCTAAAGCCAATGTTTCTTCTATTTTAAGAGCTTCTGCTCTGGAGTTTATTGGTTTAATATGGTTGTAAAGACTTGGTCTTAGATAAGAGCCATATTTTTCTACAATATTTGACGAAAGTTTGAGGCCTTTTTTATTAATATATCCTGTCTTGTGCTGTACAAACCTTTCCTTGGGAGTTTTGCTTGTCATGCCAACATATAAGCATTCTAAAACACCATTAAACTGTGGATTAGCTTCGCGAAATTTTCTGTTTTCAGTAAAAACACGCTTAGATAGTTCTACTACATAAATATGGTATTGAACTTTAGCCATAATAAACTATTAATCTAACGGATTGATTTTCTCTATACTCTCTTTTAGTAGTTCTTTTTCTTTTGGGAAAAACCCTTGTACCAATAATAAAATTCCAAAGCCTAAAATAACTAATGAAACTATTTTTTTTGTTTTAAAAATACGTCTTGGTGTTAATTTATTCTTCAAAGTTTTTGCAGCAACTATTTTTAATAAATCTACTAGAAAGTAAACCAACAGAATTGTACTTAAAAACACCCAAAGTTCTTGATTTGTTTCGGTTAAAGAGCTTCCGATAACAATAAAACCTAACCAACCTAAAAGCACACCAACATTAATAAAATTTAGTAAAAAACCTTTAATAAATAGCATTCCAAACTTCTTTTTAATTTCAACAGTATGGTATTCTCTAACAATTTCTCGGAAAGATTTAGAGGTTTTTATAAAAGAAATAAAACCATAAACAGCAAGTAAAACACCACCAAAAATAAGAAAATTTGGATCGTCTTTTATTTTATCTAATAACTTAGTAGTACTATAAAATGCAACTATAATAAAGAAAATATCAGCAAGAATAACCCCAAAATCAAAAATTAAGGCGCTTTTAAGCCCTTTTGTTGCACTTGTTTCGAGGAGTACAAAAAAAACTGGACCAATAGTGAACGATAAGAGAATACCAAATGGAATTGCTGTAAGAATAGCATCTTGCATACAAAAAAATGTCTTTACACAAATTTAAGAAATATCAACGAATTTAGTCCATTCGTTTAATATTTCCTCCAATAACCTTACTTTCGTCTACAGATTCTGGGTTGCCATAAATAAACACACTGCCTCCTGCTGTTACTTTAGCTTTTACTAAACCACTTGCATAAACACGAGCTTCTCCTGCAGCTGTAACAGTGACATCTGTTGTTTCTGTTTTTAATTCTTTCCCATCATAAACACCTCCAGTATTTATAGATATATTCTGATTTTTTGAAACACCCACTACTTTAACACTACCTCCTGTTATAGATTTAACATTCGTATAAGACACATCTAAATTTATTTGAATAGTTGCACCTTCTTGAGCGTTTAAATTAATTTCGAATTGCTTAATCGTATCATTAGAAGAAACCGAAGCGCCTTCGTTAACATCAATAATATCAACACCTGTATAGTGTAAGGTAACTTTTGTGTCGTCTCCATTATACAGTTCATCAATTTTCATTTTTAATTTTAAAACACCATTTTTATTTACAAAAACTACTTTATTAGTGTTTTTACCAGAAATTATAATTTTGTTTTCGTCTGATTCTACTAAATCAACATCTATTAAATCGTAAACTTTTAATTCTTTAAACTCTCCTACTGTTTTGGTAATTGGACTTTGTGCAAACAGAAAAGTTGATACTAATATTAATGTAATAGTTACTATGTTTTTCATGTGGACTAATTTTTTATAAAGTTACTTTTTAATCTTCATTTTTACCAATTAAAGTGAAATCTAAATGTTTTTTTACTAGATCTGTATCTTTCACTTTTACAATAACCTCATCTCCTAATTGATACATAATTTTAGAGTTTTTTCCTATCAATGCATAATGGTCATCATCAAACATATAGTGGTCGTCTTTCATGTTACGAACACTTACCATGCCTTCACATTTATTTTCTATTATTTCAACATAAATTCCCCAATCTGTAACACCTGATATAACACCTACAAATTCTTCATCTTTATGATCTTGCATAAATCTAATTTGCATGTACTTTATAGAATCTCTTTCTGCTTTGGTAGCTAGGTTTTCCATATTACTAGAATGGTTGCATTTATCTTCGTAAACCTCTTCGTTAGCTGATTTTCCACCATCTAAATAATACTGTAACAAACGATGCGCCATCACATCTGGATACCTACGAATTGGAGATGTAAAGTGACTGTAATAATCGAAAGCTAAACCGTAATGTCCAATATTCTTAGTCGTATATTCAGCTTTACTCATGGTTCGGATTGTTAAAGTATCTACTAAATTCTGCTCTTTTTTTCCATTTACTTCGCTTAATAAATTATTTAAAGATGAAGCTATACTTTTTCTGTCTTTAAAATTTAATTTATATCCAAAACGACTTACAACATTTTGTAAAGCTGCTAGTTTACTATCGTCAGGTTCGTCGTGAACACGATAGATAAAGGTTTTTTTAGGTGACTGCTTTCCAATAAATTCTGCTACCTTTCTGTTTGCTAATAACATAAATTCTTCAATAAGCTTATTAGCATCTTTACTAGTTTTAAAGAAGACTCCAACAGGATTAGCTTCATCATCTAAATTAAACTTCACTTCTACTTTATCAAACGAAATAGCTCCAGAATTCATACGTTTTCTACGCATGATTTTAGCTAATTCATCCATTTTAAGAGTTGCTTGTGCAATTTCTGGTGTGGTTTTATATTCTTTTCCTGTAAGAGAAACTTCAGCTGGAATTGTGATATTGATGGATGAGATTCCTTCTTTCGAAGGGATTGCATTATTTTCTATAATAGCTTGCGCTTCTTCGTAAGCAAATCTAGCATCGCTATAAGTTACTGTTCTTCCAAACCATTCGTTTTTAACCTCTCCTTTATCATTTATTTGAAATACTGCAGAAAAAGTATATTTTTCTTCATGTGGCCTTAAAGAACATGCATTGTTGGATAATACTTCGGGTAGCATTGGTACCACGCGATCTACTAAATAAACAGACGTTGCTCTTTCGTAAGCTTCATTATCTAAAACAGTATCTGGTTGTAAATAATGTGAAACATCTGCAATATGAATTCCTATTTCAAATAAGCCATTTTCTATTACTTGAAAAGATAAAGCATCATCAAAATCTTTAGCATCTTTTGGATCTATTGTAAAAGTTAAAACATCTCGCATATCGCGACGTTTTGCAATTTCTTCTTTTGTAATGGATGTATCTAAATTGTTAGCAAATTCTTCAACTTCGTGAGGAAACTCGTAAGGCAAACCGTATTCAGCTAAAATAGAATGGATTTCTGTATTGTGTTCTCCGGGTTTTCCTAAAACTTTTAAAATACTGCCATTTGGTGAATCGGAATTTTCTGGCCAATCTTCTAAAGATACAAGAACTTTATCTCCATCTTCAGCTTTATTAATTTTACTTATAGGTACAAAAATATCTTTGTACATTTTATTTGAATCTGGTATTACAAAAGCAAAATTATTGTTTTTACTAAATTGAATAACACCTACATAATCGTTTTTAGCTCGTTTAATAACTTGCGTAATTTCTCCTTCTAGTTTACCACGTTTTCTACGTTTATATACATAGAGTTCTACTTGATCTCCATTAAGAGCTTTATTGATGTTATTAGATGAAATATAAATATCATCTTCAAAATCTTCTGAAATAACATATCCAGAACCTTTAGCTGTTAAGTCTAAAATTCCTGTATGATATTCTGTATTTACAATGGCTTTAAATTTTCCTCTTTCTACTTCTTCAATTTCTTGTTTTACTTTAAGTTGTTGAAGTTTTTTTATAATTTGATTGCGACTACTAGCGTCGTTAACACCTAGTTTTGAAGCAATTTGTTTATAGTTGAAGGATTGGTTTCTTTCTTTTTTTAAAATACTAAGAATGGTATTTGTAAGGTTTGAAATCTGATTTTTTGATTTCTTCTTTCTCTTTTTTGTCATTTATTTTGTAATCATTTATTAATCTCAATGTAATTGATGTTTCTACATTCGGACGAATGTTTTAATATAGGAAGACTCTTTTAATTATTATGAATTCTTTTAAATCAATTCATTAAGAATACTGCAAAGCTACGTTTTTAATATTAAATGATGTTTCTAAACTGTTAAATTACATAAAAGTACACAATGAATTATTTAAAGAGAATTCAATCTATATAAGTTTAGAAGCTTCTTCGCTTCACTTTAAATAATCTAATAATTATTCTACAATAAACTGTTTAGTTGCTTTTCCTTGATTGGTTTCTATTTTTATTAAATACATACCAGGAGATAAATGTGATGTATTAATTATATTATCTTTTGAAGTACTAATAAACTGACCCAACGTATTATAAATAGTTGCTTGGTTTAATTTTATTCCTTCTTGTAACTGAATAGTTATTTGGGTTTGTGCTGGATTTGGATAAATATTAAAACCTAATAAATTAAATTCTTTTATTGATAAAGCATCTGTTAAATCAAATACACGTACGTGTCCAGAATCATGCCCATTTCCAGCATTATGAATAGCCCCATTAGCGACTGTACTACCATCACTCGATATAGAGACACTAAAACCATTTAGATCATTTTCATCTTCTCCATCCATATCTACACCTATTTGAGTCCAAA